>Ga0182017_10000381_pt1 | contig 34548 bp, 20 predicted proteins | sample 712E3DmetaG_FD_120492 | JGI IMG/M metagenome (GOLD analysis project Ga0182017, IMG submission 120492) | Permafrost microbial communities from Stordalen Mire, Sweden - 712E3D metaG | ecosystem: Environmental > Terrestrial > Soil > Wetlands > Permafrost | place: Sweden: Stordalen | collected... | reverse complement strand
GGGCAGTCCCCTGCGTCCCCCACAGTTCCGTCTGATTCCGTTCGTGGCTGCAAAGTCACGGCAACAAAATGGCAACAGAAAAAATCCAGCAGGCGCCGGGATGGCTACCCGGCACAACCTGCTGAAATGCCGCCAACTCTCTGCGGCGTTCAGGCTGCTGCGTTCGTTATGTGCAATATCGTTGCCTTGAGACCCGCATCGATTCTGCGATGCTGAGCGGGTGAAGCTGTGGTCCTATGCCGACCTGATAGGCCTCCGAGTCATCTACTGGCTCCGCCAGCGCAAGACAACAACCCTCGGCAGGGACATTCCGCGAACCAGCATGCCCACCGTGCGCCGCGCGTTGAGAGAACTTCGCAAGCTGGGTACTCCCCTATGGCAGCCCGGAAGCGAACCCGCGCTTTTCGTGGACAGCGTTGGTCACATCTATCTCAAACGCCCCGAGGGCCTGCAAACAGTTGACGGCCAGCTGGGCCACGAGGGTCTTCTGGATCTCGTCGCGCCCTTCGAAACGCTCGAAGGAACTCGTGGCCCCGACCTCGTCAGGCCTCGCCCAGATCTGCGGATCGTGCCTGGCAAACTCGGCGGCTCGCCGCATGTGGTCGGTACGCGAACCGAGACGTGTGCCATCGCGGCCCTCGCGAAGGACGACTTCAGCACCGATGGAATTCACTCGCTCTACCCGTACCTGACACGGGAGCAAATCGAGCAGTCCATCGACCTCGAGCGCCAGCTCGACAACAACCTGCTCCGCAAAGCCGCCGCCTGATCACAGTCGGAGATGACACCCCGACGGCTCTTCGCGCTCGACCAAAACTTTCCAGAGCCCGTGCTCGCGGCGTTGGAGTCGGTGCTTCCCGCCGAGCTGGTGCCAGTCCGGAAGATTGACCCGAAGCTATCCGAAGTCGCCGACTGGGAGCTCCTGCTGGCGCTGCACCGGCATTCCCGTCCCTGGGACGGCCTTATCACCAACGACGATGCGATGCTGAAGCTCCCCAAGGAGCTGGTTGTTCTCTCGCAGACAAGACTGACACTCGTCGTCGCGAAGGGCGAGGGACACAACCCCATCCGAGCCGTCGGAGCGCTCCTTTGCCACCTCTCGCACATCCGCCATCAAACAAACCCTCAGGCGGCGCAGATCTGGACCCTGCGTGTCGCCCAGAAGCCCACCCGCCGATGCCGTCGATGCGTACCTAGAAGCCATCGCCAAGACACAAGGAACGACAGTTCAGAATCTCATCGCCGCGAACCGTGTTCCGGTTGTGGATCTTCAGAAACCAAACCACCAATGACGGACACATCGGGCCGTCCCCGCCTGCGCGAGAGCGACCGCGCCTTCTGGCTCGTCTTGTCCCCGCTCTCGTGAGTCTCGACCATCACCAAGGGAGATGATCTCGCAATAGCGTCAGCTTCGGCCGCGCTAAGCGCGGCTGTCATTGCAGTATAGACGCAACGAAATCGAGTAGCTCGGCAAGAATGTCGCCGCGCTCATCGGGATTGCTGACCCGCCGTCCTCAAAGATTGGTTCAATTTGTGCGGAATGTCTGCGCACACAACTGCGTCGACCAGACGGCGCTGGGCCACGACCGATCAATTTGTCAAGGTGAAGTACTGGAGCGCACTCGCCCAAGAAACGACAAGGTCTTCGGCATCCCAAGCCCAGACTACCCAATAGTACGTTCGGCCGCGCGCGAGGGGAACAGGTGCATTCGCAGCTAAAAGATCACCATTTAGAACGGACACGCCTTCCGAGAACAACACGTCCCCCTCCCGTCCACGGCCAAGCCCTGAATGCCAGAGCCAACGGATTGACGCGGCGTTTGTGATGGAGCCGTTGCCCATCTCTGGGGCCTCGCTGAAGACAGCGAGCATCACAGCACCCTGGCCGGTCTGCTCCCAGGTGAACCGTGGCTGATCTGTGGACACCAAGGCGGCCTGCTTGGGCAGAAAAGTGTTAACCAGTTTGGCGTCCGGAAAAACAGGCGCATCGGTCGCAGGGGCGTACTGATAGAGCACAGCGCCGGAGGATGTGTTGGCGATGGGGGTGCCGCCCGAGCAGATCGTGGCGGCGTTGATGAGTTGCACGTCCTGGTCCCACGAGTTGTCCAGCGCCATAATGACGCTGGGAGTTGCGTTCTCCACGCCGCAGGCATGGTTTCCCGTAAACGTGTTGCCGCCAGGGTCATCTACGGTTCCTAAGTCCGGAAGAGAGCTATTGGCCGCAAAGACGCCCTCGTCGTTGTCCACGATCTCGTTGCGTCGCAAGCGGGGGGTGCACTCATTGAAAGTCGCGACGCCCGCAATACCGTTACCATGAATATCGTTGCCAGTGAGACTAGGCGAAGTGGACGCGTCTCCGGCCACCACGACACCGTAGTCAGAATCCTCCATCGTGTCTTCGCTAGCAGTCATCACGGAGCAATTCTCCTCACACCACAGCCCGACTCCGCCAGCCGCGTGAATAACAATCCCAGTGAGCGTTGCACCCTCCGCACCAACTATCGCAACATTATGCACTCCAAGCGAGGGGCTCTCGTACGACCCAACGCCCTCTACTAGTGTAGGTACTCTTCCGCCGTCAGAAACTGACGGATCGCCCGCGACCTCTACTCGGGCGCTCAGCCTTAGCGGAAAAATCTCTCCTCCGTCGGCATTGTAGACTCCTGGCGCTACTCTTATCGTGTAGTCTGTCTTTGCGGCGACCAATCCCGCTGTAATCGTGCGGAACGGCAATGCTGACGTCCCGTCTCCGGTGGCATCGCCCCCATTCTCGGCATCCACGTACACGGAGCCAATCATCCCAGAGGAGGATGCGCCACCACAACCAAAACAGATGCCCGCGAGGAGGCTCGGAAGCAATGGAACGAGGCGAATTGCGTGGGTCATGACCATGGCTCCGCTAGAAGAAACCACCAGAGACCGCCAACCCTGGCGCGACTACTGGGACCCAGGCTTGGGGAACGCTCACTGCCGCCGAACCATAGGGATTGAATTCCACCTGCTTGCGTTCGAGGTGGTAGTAGCCGAAGGTCAATTCAACTGCAATTCGCCAAGTAGCCGTGGGGATGGCAACCCCTCCACGGAGGAGCCCTAACCAGCCGAAGTGCCAGTCGTACCCCGGTTGGAGAAGAATCCCAGGACCGAACGCAAGGGAAAGGTGGACGGGATCCCAAAGAAGCCAGTAGGCCTTCACAGTGGTATCCAGATAGCAGAAGCTGTTCTCCTGGGTATAGATGACTGGCAGTTGTCCGGGCAGTGCGGAGTACTGACGTTGGGGCCTCCACCCGGCATAGCCAGGATTGATGTTGACTGAGAGCGGCCACCCGGCAAACAGTCCCGCCGGTAGGAGGAACTCAAGATTTCCTCCGAGATCCCACGCCCACGATTCACGAGCTGCCCAAAGGGCCGAGAGTTGTGCACCCAGCAGAAGATGCCACGACTGCAACTTGTGGGTCATGAAGGCGGCCAACATCTCACGCATTTCGAGGAACTCGATTTCTAGGTTGTTCAGGCGCTTGTCTAGCTCCTCGAGCTTACGGTCGAGTTCATCAATTTGCCCATCTACGCGTTTGGAGTATTCCCTCAACGCGCCGTCGAAGGCCTCACGATAGGATGTCAGCTCTTCGTCGAATGACTTAAGGGCAGGGTTGACGTCAGCTAGCTGTTTTTCGTTTGATTGTATTCGATTCCAAAGCGCCTGTATTTCCTCATTGGTCTGCTGGTCTTTGTCCTTTGCATTCTTGCGCTGAACAATAAGCTGTTCTCTCAACTCCCCGATTCTTCGCTCTGTTTCCCTCTTCTTCGTCGCCTGGATGCTAGTTGCATTGAACAGGTCGGTGGAGAGCGCATCTAGGTCGCCACGGATCTTGTCAAGCTGATCAACGGATATTGTTTTCTCGTTCACTGACTTCATAAATCCCAAGAGCCAATCGCGTCGATCCTCATACTGCTTCCAGGTAACGTGGCAGTTGTTGTAGTCTTGCACCAGGATCATGAACTTCGTCCGCATCGTCTGAACTGCGGGCTCCATCTGCTGGAGCTTCACGTCGCCGCTCTTGATCTTAAGGAGGCTGCCCAGCTGGAACTCCACTTCGCCCCCACTCTCCTTGATCTCGAATATCTGTTCGTTCATTTGTTTGCGACATTCTCCGGCGCAATCGACTTCGCCTTTCAGGCACTCGGTGGCACTTGCCTTTCCGGCGGCGCAGGTGACGGCGAGGCCCAGCAGGGTTGAAAAGACGCGCCTCATGGCTGGCGACTAGTGGTAGATTCGCCCAGATTCTTTGCAGCGCTGGCGGCGAGGACTTGTGTTTCGTCCAGCACTTTTTCGGCGTTGGCCTTCTGCGAGGTGTCACCTTTCGCGGCGATTTCGTTCAAGTCCTTGCTGAGCTTGAGTAGCTGGGAGAATTCATTGCTGCTGTATGCACCAAGGCCTTTCAGCAGGTCTTTCCCTTTCGTGTCGCATGCTGAGGATTGCTGTTCCATGACGAGGACGCGTAGGCGCTGGTCGAGGAGTTGGGTGGCGCTGATGGCCTGCTGCAGCACTTGATCGCCGACGCCAATTCTCACCTTTAGCTTGTCGCCCAGGGCGGCGTCCAGGGTGACCTGCTTGCCGGAATACTCGAGGAGGAACCGGTCCGCATCGACAACGATTGCCTCGCCTCCACCTGGGCACTTCACTGTCTGAAACGACGGGGCGTGCTGGCCGATGTAGATCAGAACCCCAATGACGATAGCGACGATAGCTGCCGTGATGATGAGGATCTGTTTCGTTCGGTCGCTCATAGTTATTCCTCCATTCGCATCTAGCTCAACCGTCAGTGACGGACCTTCGCCAGCATGTTTGAATCCGCGTCTACAGTATGAGGCCGAGAGTCTCGCGGTTGAACACTTCCTTGGTCAAAAGGTCGCCTAAGGCTATCCAAGTGTCACCAGGATTCGCGACTACGCCCTCGGTGACTTGGGCCGATTCGAAAGCGGTGACGTCCTGGGACACTGACGCGGAAAACGGGGCGTCGGGTAAGATCGACGCCAAGGCCCGTGTCGAACTGGGTGAGATTAGGCCAGATGGTGGACTTCAGTGCCGTAGGCCCATATTCCCGGATTCTGGAAGTCGGAGCAAGCGCCATTTTGCCTTCACCGAATCGAATCTGCAATGTCAGGCCCAAGTAGGAATGTCGTATCCGTCCGGAGGTGCGCGTAGGGGTCCAGTCCGGGATTCGGCGCGGTTCTGGCATGGCTCCAGCTGAGGTCCCGGCCGTGCTCGGCCCCACCTCGCCTACCCCGGTGGAGCCGGCGGGGCTCAGGTCCGCTGGCCGAGCACGATCTGGCGGAAAACGTTGGCAGCCAGGGCCTGCTGGACATCAGACTGCGCCATGGTTTGGGTCCAGTTGACCTGTCCCTCGCCAAGACGCCATCCGCGACGTGTGTTTTCCGACGGTGGCGGCGATGAGCAGCTGGTTTGGTCGGCACGGCTCGCCATCGTGCATAATCACACGATGGGTTCCCTGTTTCTCAGCCTCCTTGGAGAACTGCGCTCCGCCTTCCGCACCCACGCGGACCTTGTAGTCGAGAACCTCGCCCTATGCCAGCAGCTGGCCAACTTCCAGCGCACCTCGGCCCGCCCTCGCCTACGCAAGAGTGACCGCGTTTTCTGGGTCGTACTCTCCCATCTCTGGTCTCGCTGGGCGGACGCGCTGCTTGAACTCGGAGACACGAACGCCGTCTCCTTCCGGCAAGCGTGCGTGAAATCGTCGTAGCGCCGGGGGTAGCTTGCACGCCATGCTGGGCTACTCGCTTGCCGAAGGCTTCCCGCCCTTTTCTTGCTCACGGCGTCGCCTCCTTACAGCCGGACGCTGGTTCACCGCTGCGGCGTAGGCGTGCATTGCTTCTCGACGGTAGGTCGGGTCGGTGCTCGCCATAACCTGTTCGAATTTCGCCAACGCTCGTTCATACCAGGATTCGACGTTACCTTCTCCCGCCAGCGCTGCCCCCAGCAAGAACTGACCGCAGGCCAGGTCGACTCGCTGAGTCCAGAGCCCATCGCCACCCCGTGCCAGCACATATTTCTGTTCCACATCTGCCACGATCTTCTCGGTCAGGGGCTGCTTGGAACGCGCTGCAGTCAGCCGCGCCTGCAAGTAGAACTTGCGCCTCTCAGCAAATCGCCACCGTGGAACGACCACCTTCCCGAACTCCGCTCCGAGCACAGATAGCGCCGTCTGATCGGCGCCCACAGCGCCCACCGTTGCCAAGAGCTTCTCGATTGGCCCATCGAGCAGATTCTGCGCGTTTTCCAATCCGTCCTGGTGAAAGCACTCGCTAGCGAGATCCTGGCTGGCCTCCAGCAGATCGAGATAAAGAAGGATACGGCTGTGTAGCCTGCGGTCGCCCACCGCATCAAGAGGAAGGTCTCTATGCATGTCTGGGTCGGTCGCAAGTAGGTCTGCCGCCATCTTCCTTTGCTTTGTTGCGATACCCAGATTGAAGTTCTGCCTCTGAAGCTGGGCAAGTCGCAGTCGCCCGCTCGCGAGGGCGACCCGACGCCTCCATCGCGCCTCTGGCCATTCCTTGCTTTGGAGCTGCCCGCCGACCCGTTGACTACGGTCAAAGGCTTCTTGAGCCTCGTCGACCATCCACAGGGTCTGAAGATAGGCATCCCCCAGGGCATCGTTGAGCGATTGCTCAAGCAAATGACACCGCGTCTTGTCCGGCAGCGACTGCTTCCTGTGATCCAGCAGGTCGCGCGCGCAGTTGAGTATCCGAATGACTGTGTAGATGTCGCTGACGGGAATGGTCGGGCTGGCCGTCCCATCGCCTGCCTCTCCTTCGCCCCCACCTCGCATGAAGCGGAACACCAACTTGGCGCGAATCACTTGGTTCTCAAGGTATTTTACAAAGCCGCTGTAGTCCTTCCTGCCCCATGCTCCCAGCGCTTGCTTCTTGTCGTACTCGTCGATCGCTAGGAGACTCTCCAACAGACGTTTCCCGCCCGCGAAGATGAGGGCGTTGGTTTCAGCAAAATCGGGAGGCCATTCAACCCCCTCTTTCTCTATCTCTTGCCGCGCATGCTTCATGGCGGCCAAACCCTCGTCCCAGCGCTCTCGCTGCCGGAGCAGGTCGGCATAATTGTTGAAGTCGTCGGCGCTCGGTCCCCCATCAGCCATCTTCTCCGTACATCGCCGCAGAAAGTCCTCGGCGCTCTTGAGCAATTCCTCTCGCCTGCTGGGAAGAATCTCTGCAATCATCGACAGCGTGGTGCCCGCCGCCGAGAAGAATTCGCGCGCGTAGAAGGCGTCGTCCGCGTTAGCACCCTGGCGCAGCTTCCTATCAGTCTCGTCTTTCAGATGGTTGCATGTTTGAAGGAAATCGCTCGCAAACTCCTCTGGGTTAGGCTTCTCCTCTTGAGCGCCCTCGGCCAGCAGCTTCCTGATGAATCCGTGGTACCGACTACAAAGTAGCATCCGGGCCGCTGGGAGATACTTGACCCTGGGTTCGATCATCCACGACAGGGCCACCTCAGATTCCGTCCATCTCCGTTCGAGAGCGTAGGTGATCCCGACCGCGTGGTACAGATAATGTATCCTGGGGCCGTCCGGGGAATTCCCCTTGGTCCGTATGGACTTGACGACAGCCTGGACGTGCTCGTTCTCGAGGAGAGCTTTGAGCTGTTCCTCGTCGACGTAACGGTATCTTTCCAGAGCGGTTGCGTAGCGAAGGATGTGCTCCACTAATTGAAGCTCGAAACTCTCGTCGTTGGCCGGTTTTTCTTCCTTCAAGAGGTCCGCAAGGGTCTTCAGCGCTTCGTCCCTCTTTTTTTTCAGCGGCTCGCGCGCATTCTTCTCTCTCTCGTCATTGGCCCATTGGCTGGCCCGCCGCCATGATACTTCGACTGTCAGATGTTCCTCGATCCACCCCAAGGCGACTCCGCTGGCGGTCGAGGCGGCGGGTTCGATGTCCAGCGCTGATGCGAACAGAGACACGTTGACCTGACCTGGCGCTGCGACAGGTCCCTCAAGCTTGATCTGAACGCCTTTGGCCTGGAACTCGATACCTTCAGCCGTCTCGAAACGCCCCGCTAGCGCGGTCGCTATCCCCTTGAGACCCTTTCTGCAAATTACAATCAGAAGTAGCAGCAGCAACGCCCATTGAGTCTTGGACAAAAACTCCGATGTCCCACTTCCGAATGACGAGGACTTCGACCAGCAACCGATCTCCCCAGCCTTTCCGTAGTTGCCACCAGCACTTGCACCAGCAGCACCACCTGTCCTGTCGCTCTCGGCATTCAGTGTGGCGCCACCGGTCCCGGCGACACTCGAAACTGCCGGTCGTGTTGCCCCACCCGTGCTCGCCATGGCCGAATCGGCCAAGGTCAGCACAACAAGCAGAACGCTCGTGGAAACCGTCGACAGAATCCAGCCCGGCAAATTCAAATGCACGATAGCGTTTTCTGGTCGTTGCATGGGAAGATGTCCGCATCGAAGAGGAACGCCGCAAAGACCGCGGCCCCGTCCTTTCGCATCAACATGCCCGCAACTTGTCGTTTCACGATTGGGAGAATCGACGATGGACATGGATCTATTTCACCCAGTCAAGCGAGCGCGGAAAGAGATTGCGCTGCGCGATCAGGTCTAGGACCACCCCCACGGCTTCCGTATTCCCCGAGCTGGAAAAAGTATAGGAAGCGATGGGCGTCAGGCGCACGATAGACTTGAAGTCGCCAACAAAGCCGGGGAGTGAACCAACATTGAGATAGAATGGGGCCTGTGCTCCGATGGTCTTGCTGCTCCCTGAAGCGTCCACCGACGCAAGCGGCCCGATGGCGGCCCGCCATGCCCCGTCGGGTTTGCTGACGTAACCCGCAAGAAGGGTAGTCCAGAGTGTCTGAGCATTGCTCGCTGCTCCCTGCGGAAGCTGTTTGCACACCTGGGCGGTGCCGCCTTTAGGGTCCAGTACGGGAACCATCGGAGTACACCACTGCGCCGTCGTGGCGGAGTCATCAAATACCGAGCGGTAGTAGGACGCCCACTCCAACGTAAGCGGAGATCTCGTCGAGACATACGTCACGGACAGGGCGATCCGAACATCGGACCTCGTCTGATCGTTCACTCCAACCGAACCCGCAGCGCCGGGTATGGCGTCCAAATACTTGTGCTCGGCAAGGCCCCATCCACCGCCGACCGAGACGACCCATTCAGGAAAGCGCCCCCGACGGTCCCTATGGGGCGAATCGTACTTGTGCTGATAGCCTGTGTTTCCTGATTTGCACATTTGGTCAGGTGAAAGTGCAATCGCGAAGTCCGGCGGGCGCTCACGACAGGTCTCGGTGCAGGTCTTGCATTGGTCGGAATTGGGCTTTACACACTCGGTGTCCGTACACGTCTTCGCGCATTCGCGGATGTCACGCTCGTAGCGTTGTCGATCTTGTTGCCAGGTATCAAAGGCTTTGCACTCGTCGTCCGAGCGTCCCACGCTGTCGTATCGGCATGCCTTGTTGCACTGGTCAAACACCTCCCCCTTGACCGACAAAAGCGCCTCCCGATCTAGGGCAGTGGCCGCCGCGCTATTGGAATCGGTGCCAGGGTCCAAGTCGACGAGCGAAATCGAGAGACCAACAAACCATGGGTTCGCCACGCTCAAATCGGCGTTCTTCAGCGTAAAGAGGCTGGTCAGGCCATTCTTGGTCTGTGTAGAGAACAGCGGGCTAAGCGCAACGTCCCAGTTGTCAGACCAACTCCTCACGTAGTCGAATCCGGCGCGAAAATCCGCCGTACCAGATGTGGAACCACTCAGCCGGAGCGTTGGGACGAGGGGTGCAGGCCTCGATATGCCTACCGCCTGCTGCGGCTGAGCCAGCGCAACAAGGGAAGGGCCTGTCGAGAACAGTACGACAAAGAAGGTCACCGACGAGTAAGAGCGCATCAAAGGACCGTGAAGTCGAAGGTCCAACCGCTGAACCCGAACGAGGTATCCACGGTTCTCGTCGGCGTAGCCGGGCTGCCGGTCCCGAAAATCTCCAGCGTGAACTTGCCGCCGTCTCCTTCGACGTGAAAGGCGTATGTGTAGGAGCCAGTGGACAGCTGACAACGAGAGGTGCGAGCTGCGTGAACGTTTACGTCGTTGACCACCGGTCCGCCTCCGCCTCTCGGGTTTGCGAAGATCTCACCAATGGCACTCGTGGTGGTACTCGTCGGGCTCTTCATCGTTATTTCGATAGCAGACATCTCGACCTCCTTTGTGGTTGCGATGATTGCACACTTGGCGCACGCCTTGCGTCTGGCACGAACGCGAGCATCACACCCTCGAGCAAGCCGCTCCGCTTGCGAACAAGCTCCAGCGTACCAGCAGGGCATGACTTGGATCGCGATCACAGGCGAGCATGGCCATCTCCTCGGCAGCGCCAACCACACGCTGCCCGCTCTAGTTGTCTCTTGGCCCTGAATCCGTAGCGTGAAACAACATCAGCACACGCCGCTAGAAAGACTCAGCGTGACGCCGAGAATACGCATATGCCCAAAACGAAAAGGCGTCAAGTAGCATCCTCGAGACGGTCGGCACAAACGGACAGCCTGTGGCTCGCCAAGATGCCATCTGCCATGAGAGACTTGATGATGGCGGTGGGCTGCGCGCTGAAGAGGGACATGGATGGATGATTCATGTGCCGCCTGCACGACCATCGTCCAGCAGATTACGATTTGGCGGCGATGTCCCTTTCCGTTTTGTCTTCTCCTAGGCCGACCAACGCAATAGCCACGGCTGCTGGGTCTGGGGGAAGCGGATCGCAAGGCCTAGGGTCTGACAGAGCCCGTTCTTGGACAAAGCGAACGCCATGCTCTCATCCAGCGCCCTGGAGCAAGTCCACCGCCGCCTCCTCTTAGAATCGCGCCGCTTCCTCGGGGTTCGGATATGCTACGGCTTCCCCATGACGCAGCCTGTGTCAGCGCACGAGATCGACCGCTTCTACTGTGCCGCCGTGCTCGGGTTGGGGTTGCTGGAGGCGCGGTCGGGGACGGCGCGGCGATTCGGGCCGGATGCCGATGCCCGCTGGAAGGCGTTCCGGGGCGGGCTTCAGGATTGGGACCGGATCGAGCTCCTGGTCCGCGATGCCTCGGTGCGACACCCGGCCGGGTTCGCGCCGCGCGTGGTGTTCGATCTGCCCGCACTCGCCGACGACGAGCCTTGCGGCCCGGATTGGCCGGGACCGACGCCCACCGAAGCGTCGACTTTGCTTCGCTCGGTTGCATCTGGGCCGAGGGAACTTGGGCCTATCCTGGAAGTTGTGGCGGCCGGGTGGGGGCTCTCGTTTCGTCCACTTTCGCGTGACGCTGGCGCCGGGATTTTGGCATCGACCAAGATCTTGCTGGCTGGGGCGGGTGCCGTGATGTATGCGGCGGCCCTATTTGCCGGCAGGCCAGATCTCGACCTGGCGGACCAGTCGGTCTTGGTGGCGGACGACCCTGGCACGCGCCAGCTCTTTGGGCTGGCCCTGGCGTACTTCTCCAGTTCGCGGCCAGCGCGGATCGTTCGCCTGGCGACCTCGCCGGAGGACTTGCGGGCGCTGGGAGTGTCCGTCGTCGATCGAGCCCTTGTCAGCGACGACGTCCCGCCTGATGTGCGAGCGCAGGTTGCGGCGCTCGCCCGTGCCCTGGGGGCCAAGGGGTAGCACATGCCACTCGGCAAGGACCGGCTCATCACGCCAGGACAGACTTCACACGCGCACGAGCGGGAGGCGTTCGAGTTCGTCGTCCGCGAACTCCCTGATACCGATCCCTACCGGCTCTGGGCCTTCGTCGATCTCGTTGACCCCAGCGGTCGCCGTTACGACATCGACCTTCTGATCATCGGCTACCACGCGCTCTATCTGGTTGAGGTCAAGAGTCACCCCGGTGTTCTCACCGGCGACGAAGTCGACTGGCAGTTCACGCTTCCAGGCGGTGGGCGCAGCCTTATCGAGAACCCACTGCGTACGACCACGCACAAGGCCCGCGTGCTGGGCAGCCTGCTCGACAAGCAGTTCGCACGGGACACGACCAGCCGGGCTTTGCGGCGTCCTTGGGTGCAGCCGCTCGTTTTCCTCAGCAACAAGGATCTCGACGTGCGGCTTCAGCCAAATGGGCGAATGCATGTCGTGACCCGCGAGACATTTCGCCAGGCCATCACCCACGGCGAGTTCCCCGGCGCCCCAGAGTCGCTGCGCGATCATCCCGTCAATCGGCCCACGGGCGTGGCCACACACCGGGCGCTGCTGGCGTTGGGTCTGCGGCCGAGCGTGGCCGCTCTCAAGGTCGAAGGCCTTTTCTTGCGTGAGCTGCTGGAGGACGGGCGGCACTACCAAGACCACCTCGGGGTTCACCAGGCCGTCGACAATCTCACGCGCCGTGTCCGCAGTTTTCTCATTCCCGCCGGAACCACTGCGGAACGCCGTGAGCAGATTCTTCGTGCCGCCCATCGCGAAGCCCAGCACTTGACGGCACTGTCAGACCACAAGAACATTCTTCATCTGGTCGACTACGTGGCCGACGGCCCGCTGGGTGGTCCGTGCGTAATTCTCGAGCACGTCGAGGACGCGGTTCCGCTCGACGTGTTTCTGCGCGCCACCCCAGACCTGACCTTCGACGAGCGCATCTCGATCATTGAGCAGATTGCCCAGACCCTGGAGTTCTGCCATCGCAAGCAGATCGTTCACCGTGGGCTCAACCCCCGCGCCATTCTGGTGCGGCGGGCACCGGCCACAGGGGCGATCGAGGTGCGGCTCTACAACTTCCAGCTCGCGGCCGCTGAAGACTCAACTGGCACCGTACACCTGACTGCGCTCACCCAAGACCAGTCGGCCGTCTATCTGGCGCCCGAGGTCCTGGAGGATCCCTCCGCTGCCGATTCTTCATCCGACGTCTTCTCCCTCGGCGCGGTCGCCTATCACGTCCTCACCGGGCGTCCGCCGGGCACCACCTTGGCCGAGCGGGCCGAGCTGCTCGCCGGTGGATCTCTGTCGGTCGCGGCGGCGCGCGACGATCTGGCGGGCGTGGCAGCAGCACGGGTGTCTGGATCCGCTGCCGACGACAAAGAGCCCGCCGGGACCAGCAGGATGCGGTCGATAGACGAGGTGGTGGCCTTCGCGACCGCAAAGAATCCGCACGAGCGGGCAGACAGCGCAATCGTCTGGCTGAATCTCCTGCTTGAGGTCGCCACCACGCCGGGCAGCGACTCGGCTGAGAGCTTCGTAAATCCTCTGGAGGCCCGCCCGGGCGACCGGCTGTCAGACGACATGACCGTCGAGGACATCCTGGGCACAGGCTCGACGGCTCGCGTGCTGCGCGTGAAACGAGGCGACGCCGAGTTTGCGCTGAAGGTCGCCCTGGCGCCTGACCTGGACGAGCGTGTGCGGAGCGAGGCGCGGGTGCTCCAGTCGCTCGCAACGCTCAAGAGCGACCGCATCGTCACAGTGGTCGAGGAACTGACCCTCGCTGATCGGGCGTGCCTGCTGATGGCTGATGCGGGCGAAACCCTGGCAACCCTGATTGCACGCGACGGACCGCCGAGTCTCGATTTCGCACGTCGCTGGGGCGAGGATCTGCTTCGTGCGCTGGAATCGCTTGAGGACAAGGCCATCCAGCATCGGGACATCAAGCCCGCAAACCTGGGGATCTTGCCCAGTCAGGCCAAGAAGAAGCGCAACCTTCTGCTTTTCGACTTCTCACTCTCCGCCATTCCCGACACAGCCATCACGGCGGGCACGCCTGTCTACCGCGATCCATTCCTCGATCAGCGCGGGCGATGGGATGCCGCTGCCGATCGCTGGGCCACAGCAGTGACGTTGCACGAAATGCTGACCGGCGCCCGACCTCGCTGGGGCGATGTTGAAGGACCGGCTGTGGCCACCAATGACGAGATCCGGATCGCTGGCGAGCGATTCGATGCAGGCGTGCGTTCTCGCCTGCTCGGCTTCTTCAAGCGCGCACTGGCCCGCGACGTGGCGTCACGATACCCGAACGCCGAGCAGATGCGGGTCGAGTGGGTCGGCTGTTTTGCCACGGCGTCCTGGACCGAGGTAAGCGACGGCGTGGTGGCATCGACGTCAGCGGACCTGGCTCGTCTTGAGGCAACCACGCCCGTCGCCGCCTTGCCGCTCTCGGCGCGTGCCAAGAACGCCATCGACCGAGCCGGGATGACCACACTGGGCGAGTTGCTGTTGATGCCGCACAACCGCCTTTCCTCCACCCGTGGCGTAGGGCGCACCACAAGTCAGGAGATCCTGAAGTTTCTCGATGATGCCCGCGCCGCCGTTGGCGAGCGATTGGCTCTGGCGGAACAGCCTCCCTTTTTCCCCAACTACAACGGCACGTGGGTGGGGGCGTCCTGCGTGCGGGGGCTTTCCTCGGATGCCGTCAGCCTTCTCGACGACGCCGGGCTAGGGACCCTGCCGGGGGTGGCGTCGGCGCCCCGATCTCAGGTCGAGCACATCCTGTCCGGCCACCCTGGCGCGGCGAGCATCCTGCGAGACTTCATGCAAGCGAGCAGCGCGCGATTCAGCGAAGCTGCGGTTCCAGCCACCCTCGAAGACCTGATCGAAGCGTTCGTCCCGAGTCCCAGCGCCAAGCGTTCGAAGGTCTTTGAAACGACGGCTCAACTCCTCGGTCTGGAACCCGTCCTGGGCGCGGCTGCCGACGAGCATTGCGATGAGGCCGTGGTTCTCGCAAGGCGGCTTGGTGTGACCCGAGCGGCGGTCTACGCTTCGCTTGCCAAGGCCAAGGAGCGTTGGCAGGAGAATCCAAACCTGGACGATCTTCAGGCCAAGGTGGGCCAGATTCTTGACCGACTCGGGCATGTCGGCCCTATCAACCGGATCGCCGAGGGCCTGGCAGCAGACATTCCCCACCGCGCCGGTGCTGGTCAGGCTGGCGGCGCCGATCGCATTGCTGAGGCGCTGGTACGTGTGGCCGCAGAGACTTCCGACTCCCTGGTTCAGGGGAGGATCGAGCACCGCCTTTGGCTGGCGGATAGCCAAGCTGCCTTGGGTGTGGCCCGCGACCTTGGTGTCTGCGCCGACGAACTGGCGGCCCGCGAGCCGATTCCCTCCACCGAGGAGGTCAAGGACGCCCTTGGCACGATCGTCAAGGATACGGCCCTGGCGTCCCTTGCCCTGGATCGGTTGGTGGCACTCGCAGCCGACGCCAGTCGAAATGCCGCTCGCAGCGCGCGCCTGGAGATCTATCCGCGCGGCCTGCCGGCAGCGCGGGCGATAGCACTGTCCGCAGGCGCCATGGCGCCGCACCTGACCACCCCGGAAGCGATCCGACGAATCGTTCGCGCCCGCTACCCAGAGGCGGAGATCCCACCGGAACGGCCAGAACTGGACGACCTGGTGAGGCCGCTCGGCCTTGAGTGGGACGAAACGAAATCGGCCTATGCCCGACCGGGCGCACTGCCCCCGACGTCGTTCGAGACACGGCATGTCCAGCGGCTCTCGACCACCCACACCAGTCATCGTCCCCCACGTCCCAGCAAAGAAAGCCAGGAGGCGCTCGAATTCGACGCCAAGCTGCGGCTGGCAATCGAGAAGCGCAACTTCCGCGTTCTCGACGTCACTGCTGGCTACGACCAGCCTGCCGCCCAGGAATTGGAAGGCCGGTTTGGTGCCCGGAATGTCTCCATCGAGACTCTCGTTCTGGCCGAGGCAGCGAGTTTGATGGATGCCTGGCACGTCGAGTCCCAGGTGGTCTACGACGCTGACCGGGCTGGCACCGCAGCCGGCGATGATTGGGAAAATCTGCGGCGGTTGATGAAAGAGGCTGCGAAGCGGGCCTTCGATTCCCTGTTTGCACCAGGGGTCACATCACGGGCGTTGGTGCTGACCCAACTTGGGATTCTGGCGCGCTACGGCCTTGAAGATGTCGTCGCTGCTCTGGTCGAGCGCGCCCAGCGTGACGACGCGCCTGCCATTTTCCTGGTCAATCCCACGGACGATGCCGCCACGCCCGCCACCATTGACGCCGGCACTAAGCCTTTGCCGGTTCCGCTCACCTCGCATGCCCAGCGGTTGCGCGTGCCCGAGCCATGGATTCGCAACCTTCACCGTGGGGGGGCGCTCTGATGGCGATGAAGAAGCCGCGTGGCGGGGGCAAGAAGGCCGGCAAGACGCTGACCCAGGAGATGGCGGGCCTGCTCGCCAACACGCTGATACCGGACCTGACTGCCCGGGCCAAGCAGCCAGCGATTGAGCATGCCCTGCGCCAGCGTTGGGAGGCGGAGAAGGCAGGCTCGCGAACCGCTGCCGGCCTCGACGAGTGGGTTGGACACATGGTGGAACAGGTCGGGGCGGCGTGGATTCTGTCCTGCCTGTTCGTGCGCGTTCTCGAAGATCGGGGCTTCCTTGACCGGCGACGGATTGCCGGTGAGGGCGCGGCCGATTCTTTGCAGCACTTCATTGAGATCGCGCCGTCTCTCACTGAGCGCGACTACCTGCTTACCGTGTTTCGCGAACTGGCCAGCTTTCCCGGCGCGGCCGACGTCCTGGGACCGGCGCACAACCCGGCGTGGCGACTCTCGCCATCGAACGACAGCGTTCGGGCGCTCCTGGCTCTGCTGCACGAAACCGACGCCGAGGGCAGGCTGCGCTTTCGGTTTGACGACGGCGATACCAGATTCTTGGGGGATCTGTACCAGGACCTTTCGGAGGGCGTGCGCAAGCGATTCGCACTTCTTCAGACCCCTGGTTTCGTCGAGCGATTCATCCTGGACCAGACCCTGGAGCCAGCCATTCGCGAGTTCGGACTGGACCACGTACGGCTCATCGATCCCACCTGCGGCTCGGGGCACTTTTTGCTGGGCGCGTTTGGTCGACTGTTCGAGCACCACCAGCGCACGAGCCCCGGCCTGGACCGGCGCGAACATGCGGCCAAAGCACTCGGTCAGGTGTTCGGCGCCGATATCAACCCCTATGCCGTGGCCATTGCTCGTTTCCGACTGACGCTCGCCTACCTGGAGGCTGCGGGTATCGATCGTTTGGCCAAGACGCCACGGATCGTGACCAACCTGGTGGTAGCGGACTCGCTGCTCCACGGAGGGAAAGACGAGCAAACGCGGTTGTCATCCTTGGCAACAACGCCCGAAGCGCGGGCCACATGGGGTGACCGGATGTTCGAACTCGAGGACACCGATGAAGGCGAGCGTATCCTTGCGCAACGCTATCAGGCCGTGGTGGGGAACCCGCCATACATCACCTGCAAGGACGAAGTGCTGCGCGAGGTCTACCGCAGGCAGTACGAGAGTGCGGCAGGCAAGTACGCGCTTTCGGCTCCGTTCACCGAGCGATTCTTCCAGCTAGCTGCTGAGGGCGCTTTTGTCGGGATGATCAATGCGAACAGCTTCATGAAGCGTAGCTTCGGGAAAGCGTTGATTGAGAAGGTGCTGCCGCTGTTTGACCTGACGGAGGTGGTGGATAGTTCGGGTGCATTCATCCCGGGGCACGACACACCGACAGCGCTTCTGTTCGGGCGCAACCGGTCACCTGTCGGGGACAAGATCCGCGCAATCATGGGGAAACGCGGCGAACCCTCGACACCGGAGGAGCCAGAGAAAGGCAAGGTGTGGTGGAGCATTGCCATTCACCATACCGAAGTAGGCTTCGAAAACGAGTATCTGTCGGTGGCGGAGGTCTCGCGAACGGAACTAGCGAAGCATCCATGGAGCCTTGGTGGAGGTGGTGCAGCGGAATTGAAAGAATTGCTTGCAGAAAAATGCGTCGCGCGCCTGAGGGATATTGCGGAGGCGATCGGAATCGGCACCGTCGTGGGCGACGACGAGGCATTCATCATTTCCGCAGGTGGTGTCAGGCGTATGCGAATGGACTCGGGGGACCATGTCGCACGACCGCTCGTGATTGGCGAAGCCGTACGAGATTGGGATGTCCACACTGAAAGCTACTGCGTCGGCGCGTACGACGAAAACTGGGCACTGCTGCCAATCGAAAGCGCTCCCCACCTCTTTCGCCGTCTTTGGCCGCTTCGTGCTGCATTGTGGGCACGTGCCGTCTTCTCCGGAGGGACATACCGGGACTCTGGCCGCCCTTGGTACGAGTGGCACCAGAATACCAAGACGAGGTATCGCACCCCCTTGTCCATCACATTTGCTGCCGTTGCCACGCACAACCACTTTGCGCTGGATCGAGGCGGGCGAGTCTTCAAGCAGTCGGCCCCAATTATCAAACTCCCAGAGACTGCGACCGAGGCTGACCACGGTGCACTGCTAGCTTACCTAAATAGCTCAAGCGCATGTTTTTGGATGAAACAGGTCTTCTATCCGAAAGCGTCAGCATCAAAGGATGTCAATCGGGACAGGATGAGGCCTGAGGACAACCGATACGATTTTGCAGGGACGGGACTGCTGCCGATGCCTGTCCCGTCACTGCCCGGAGCGCTTGCCTCCATGGCTCGCGAGATGGAGAAACTCATCGTTGCGAAGCGTGCCTTCGACGCGATCGAGGTTGTCCGCCGCCTGGCAGAAAATGATGTCGACGTGCCTACCGCCCTCCGGGATGCGGAGGTTCAAAGCGACCTACTCGAACGCCGAATGGTCGCGCTCCAAGAGGACATGGACTGGGCCGTCTACGGTCTCCTCCGGCTTGCCGACGGTGCCGTGACCGGAAGGTGGAGCAGCGGTCTTGCTCTGGCCAAGAACGACCGGCCGTTTGCACGCGACGATGCGCCGGGCAGCCTCGGAGAGGCTGACCGTGTACTGTGGCTGGCCCGCAAAGAGGCGATCGCATCCAGTCCCGAGTTGACCCTCATTGAGACCGCCGTCTTCAAGCGACGCTGGTGGGGGGCGCGCGGCGTCTTCGCCTCAAAGGTGGCAACCTACGCCGAGCGGGCCGTGGATGCTGCTCAGACCGTTTTGGCCGAGTGGTCCGAGGATGCACTTGCGCGACACAGTACCCCCATCTCCGTGCGCGCTTTGCATCGTGAGCTGCCAGTGGCGGTCGAGCGACTGCTTCGTGTGCTGGGCGGGGACGACGCTCTCGGGGCGATCATCGACGCTGTTTCCCGCGACGGTGTCCCCTTTCTGCCGGCCTTTGCCTATTCCGATTCCGGACTTGAAAAGCACGCGGCATGGGAAAAGACGTGGGCTGCCCAGCGGGCCGAAGATCGCGGTGAGAAGGTGGATGTTCCGTTGCCGCCCAAATACGAACCGGACGACTACCAGCAATTCTCGTACTGGTCCCTGCGCGGGAAGCTGGACGTCCCGAAGGAGCGTTTTATCTCCTATCCTGGCTGCGAGCGCGAAGAGGACAAGAGCCCCGTCATCGGCTGGGCAGGATGGAATCACCTGCAACGGGCGCAGGCGCTCGCTGCACTATTCCAGCAGCGAAAGGATCAGGATGGTTGGGACAAGGAACGCCTGACCCCCATCCTGGCAGGCCTGCTCGAGCTGTTGCCCTGGCTGAAGCAGTGGCACAACGATCCCGACCCATCCTTTGATGGTCAGCGGATGGGCGATTCCTACGAGTCTTTCGTGACTGAAAAGACCCGCGAGTTGGGGCTCACCCTGGATGAGCTTCGCGCCTGGCGGCCGCCGCGAACGGCCGCCGGTCGAAAGGTCAGAGCGCCCAAGGCCAAGGCTGAGGCCACAGAGCCGGAGACACCATGAGCACGTTGCGTGACATCCTGGACCTGCCCCATGAGGTCAAGAAGAGTGACTTCGTTGTTCGCCTGTCAGAGGGAGTGGCGCACCCGAAGCGAATCATCGAGACCTATGCAGTCACACCCGACATCGTGCAGAACCTGGACCGGGCGCTGGGCTTTGTCCAATCGGCCATTCGCGAGCGGAACAGCGAAGCCTCGTATATCGACGGCAGCTTCGGATCAGGCAAGAGCCATTTCATGGCTGTACTCAGCCTGCTGCTGGCCAACGAACCGATAGCGTGGGCCGATGCGGACTTGCACGAGCTGCGAGCCAAGCACGAGTGGATCAAGGACAAGAAGATCCTGCGCCTGCATTTCCACATGGTGGGGGCGCGGTCGAGCGAAGAGAGCATCTTCGCTGGCTACCTGGCGCATGTACGCGAGCTGCACCCCGATGCGCCGCTGCCCGCGCTTTTCGAAGACGCGGCACTGTTCGAAAACGCCCAGAAGACACGAGAAACCCTCGGGGATGAGAAGTTTTTTGGCGTCTTGAACGCAGGTGCGGGGGGGAAGTCAGGCTGGGGCAAATTGGCTGAGAAGGGGACCTGGGACGCGGCCAGCTTCGACCGCGCCCGGCGCTCCCCGGATCGCGAAGAGCGCGACCGGCTGTTTTCCGCTCTGGTGCGCACGCATTTTCCAGCATTCGCCGAGAACCACGCGGGGTTCGTGGGATTGGACGTCGGTCTGGGCCGCCTCTCGCGCCATGCGGCTGCCCTTGGCTACCACGCGGTTGTGCTGTTCCTGGACGAGCTGATCCTGTGGCTCGCCAGCCGTGCGGCTGACAAGGACTGGCTGACGACCGAGGTTTCGAAGCTGTCCAAACTGGTCGAGGCCCAAGACGAGCGGCGTGACGTTCCCCTGATCAGCTTCATTGCGCGCCAGCGTGACATCAGCGAACTGGTAGACGACAAGTTCATCGGTGCGGAATACCAGGCGCTGCGAGACGCATTGGCGTTCTGGCAGGGACGGTTCAACAGGATCGAACTGAAGGACAGCAACCTGCCCACGGTGGTGCAAAAGCGCGTGGTCCGGCCAAAAGACCAAGCAGCCAAGGCCACACTGGATGAGGCCTTCGATTCCATGCGCCGAGGCTTGGGCCAGCAGGTATGGGCCACCCTGCTGGGAGATCTGGGTGATGAGAAAGCCTTCCGACAAGTCTATCCGTTCTCCCCTGCCCTGATCGAAGCCCTGGTGGCATTGTCCCACTATCTTCAGCGCGAGCGCACGGCGCTGAAGGTGCTGGTCGAGCTTCTGGTGGATCACCTGGACGATTTTGAAATGGGGCGTCTGGTGGCAGTGGGAGATCTGTTCGACGCCCTGGCAGGCGGGGAAGAACCCATGGACGGGCACATGCGCGACCGCTTCACTGCGGCCAAGCGCCTGTACAACAATGAGCTGCTCCCGCGCATTCAGACTCAGAACGGGACTGGCAACAGAGAGCGGTGCCAGCGGCTGCGCGAGAATCACCAGGTCTATCTGGGCTGCTCGAACTGCCGCGAAGGCCGGTGTCGGGCTGACAACCGATTCGTCAAGACCCTGCTCCTTTCAGCGTTGGTGGACCGGGTGCCAGTGCTGCGCAACCTGACCGTGTCGCGCCTTGTGCAACTGAACCACGGCACTTTGCGTTCAATGATCCCAGGCCAAGAGGTCAGCATGGCTGCAGACCGCCTGCGCTCGTGGGCGGTGGAAATCAGCAAGCTGCGGGTCGAAGGTGACGGCGATCCACGGGTGAGCGTCCTGCTGGAAGGCGTGGACGTGCAACCGATCATCGAGTCCGCGCGGGGCACCTACTCGCCCGGTGCGGGCAGGAAGATGTTGCGTGACATCCTGTTCGAGGCGCTGGGCATTGAAGCCGGGGCCGAGGCCACGGTGGCACACAAGGTGACGTGGAGAGGCACGCGACGCGACGGCGTGGTGCAGTTTGGGAACGTGCGCGAGATGGACGATGCCGCGCTGACGGCGCCGGCCGAGGCCGACTTCAAGCTGGTTATCGACTACCCATTCGACGAAGCGGGCCACGGGCCCGAGGAGGACGAGCGCCGGGTCGAGTCCTTCTGTGAGAATCACCAGTCGCCCACCGTGGTCTGGCTGCCCAAGTTTTTCGGCGATCCCGTGAAGAAGAATTTGATGGAGCTGGTCATCATCGACCGCATCCTGGATGATCCGATGCGCACGTATCTAGCTAATCTTCGTCCCGAGGATCAGCGACGGGCGAGGGAAGAGTTGGAGCACCTGCGTGCACAGAAACGCGCCCGCGTGCGAAGGGCGCTGGACGCGGCCTACGGGTTGAAGAAACCCGAGGAGGGCGATCTGGATCAGGCCCACGAACTTGAAAAGCACATTCATGTCCTCTGGCCGGGCTGGGAGATCCGTGGCGTGACCGAGAGTGTGCTCGACCGGGCTGTCGCCAAGGCAGTCGAGGAACTGCTCAACCTCCGCTATCCGCGCCACCCGCATTTCACCTGCGTCACCCCGGCGAAACTGAAGGGGGCGCAAGAACGACTGGAACGTCTGTGCGAGGCCGACAGTCAGCGTCTGGCCATCACGCGCCAGGAACGCGGCGACTGGGAGATCCTGGAGCAACTCGGGATCGTCGCCGTCACCGAGGCATCGGCCGCACTGAGGCCAGAGTGGGTGAACGACATCGAGCGACTGCTTCGTCAGGACGGGATAGAGAAAGCTCCAACTGTCGAGCAGATCCAGAAGCGGCTCGATCCTGCCGGCAAGAGGGGCGTGCCACAGGAGGTCGCGGATCTGGAGGTGCTGGCGTACGGACTGGCTTCGCGGCGCGAGTTGCTGCGAGGAGGAACGCCGGTCAGGGATCTGGTTCTCGGCAAGCTGCCCGGCGACGTGGAGCTGGTTCAGACAGCGTTGCCTGACGAGCAGCCGTGGCAGGAGGCCGTGGATCGAGCCGGGCGTCTGTTCGGCATTTCGCTGGGTGGACGCGCACGGACAGCGCGGAACCTGCGAAAGCTGTACGACCTGGTCACCGCTGCCCGAGCGACTGCGGTTCGGGACGAGGCACACCGTGTGGCCGAACTGTTGGGCAGGCGCGGCCTGTTCTTCCCGGCCGATTCCGCCCGCCTGACAACAGCACAGCGTGCGACGGAGCTGCTGGCCTTGCTCGAAACTCGCGATCCCGTGGAGCTGGCGCAGGTGCTAGGCACGTTCGATCCAGCCCCGTCCTCGTGGGCGGCGTTGCAGCGGCACATTCAACACGCCGGGAAGGTGGCGCATGTCCTCAATGAGGACGTCTACTTCAATGTGTTTGAAGCCCTGGGGAGCGCTGATCGGCCGGGAGCGAAAGATTTGCTGGCGCAATTGTCAGACGCGCTAGCGGCGGACGAGCTGAACGTCGATCTGGCCGGGAAACTGCCCGCGCTCTCGGTCGATGGGCAGAAGATTCTGCGTCCTGCGGCTGCACCGCCGCCACCGCCGCCGCAATCGGCGGCCGTGGTGGGAGAGGGTTCAGGAGAAGGGCTCGATGGCCTCGCGGCTGCGCGAGATGTGGCGAGTCGTGCTTTGGCCAAGGCAGGGGCTGGGGCGCGCCTGGAATTTTGGTGGAAGGTGACCAAGCCGAGATGAACGCGAACGCGCCCACGCTGTCAGAGCGGGATCTTGAGGAGGAGATCCGGCGCATCCACGCGCGCCCGCACCGAACCCTGACCACTGCCTTCTTCGGCGCACCTACGCCCGGACTGGATGCGGTGACGGTCGGCCTCGATGGGAGGGGGCCTGTTCAGTTCAAGGTCGTACATGCGACCTGCGAACTGCTGGTTCGCAAGGCCCTGAGCGATGCGCAGGGAGCCCCGCTGGCGCTGCTGATCGACTTTGAGGGCAGGCTGCCATTCGATGTCACCAGTCGCGTGGCGGGCGGCAGGATACGTTCGGTAACTGAGGAGCGCCGCCTGGCGCGTGTGTTTGGCGCCAAGAACGTGAGCGCGGACGTACTGGCCAGCCCACTCAAAGGCGCATTGCTGGCTGACGCTGCTGGCGGCTATGGGGCGCTGTCGGGCGCCACACTAGATCTTGAAACCGCGTGGAGGAAGTACCTGGAAAGGATGGTCGCCTTTCCAGCAGATGCCCCACTGTCCGAGGAGCGCGTGACGGCTCATTGCACGCGAGCTGATGGCGATCCTCGCGGCTTCCGCCGTGTGCTTGAGGCAAGGCCCGACCTGCGCGAGGCACTGCACAAGTTCTTGGCAGAGCGTGGCGGGCCGGTGGCTCGCATAGCCTGGCGGGCCTGGGAACGTAGTCTGGGGCACGAAGTCGCCGCATTTGCGTTCATCCTTCAAGGTGCGCGCGAGGCACTGGACGAGAGTCCCTACTTCCAGGCATGGCTGAATCTGCGTCTGGCCGATCTGGATCCGGAGCTCAAGGGTGCCGTCACTGCGCAGCGGAAACTGCTCGATCGGTGGGGGAATCTGGCCGAGAGGCTCGCATTGCAGTTCTCGGACGAGGGCGTCCTGGATCGGGTGCTGGAAACCGCCGAACTGCTGCTGTCCGACGACAAGCTGAAGGAAGTTCTTGGAACGAGTCGGTTCCTTCCCTCCGCGTTGACCCAAGGCCGTGAGCGACTTGCCGGAGCGATGGAAGCCGCGCTGGCCGATCCCAAACCCAAGCGGCTGGCCGATGTGCGGACGCGGCTTGAGGCGCTGGAAAACCATCGACTGCGATCGCGTGAGCCACACAAGCGACAGCTCGATCGCGCTCGCATGGCTGCCCGGCTGCTGGGATACCTGGCCAGCCTGCGGAAGGTCGATGGCCAGATTGCCACTGATGTGGTGGCGGAACTCGCGACAGCCTACGCTCGAGAGGGCGGTTTTGTGGATTGGGCGCGGCTGGTTGCACGGGGAACCCAGACGGATCGGCTGGACAGTGCGATTGCAGCCGTGGTCGCGCGAGTGGACGAGATTCGAGATGAAATGGATGAGCGGTTCGCGCAGGCACTGCCCTCGTGGACGGCCCATCGGAAGACCGATCGCGTGGTTCCCAACGACGAGGCGATTGACCGTTTTGTGGTCTCGTTCCTCGCAGGGAATGACCACCGAAAACTCTTGATCCTGCTACTCGACGGAATGTCGTGGGCGAATGCGGTGGAGTTGTTGCTGGATCTCGAAGAGCATCGCTGGGGTCCCGTCCGGTGGCAACCCAAGGGTGCCTCCGGCGACCTGCTGCCACCCATGCTGGCCGCGCTGCCAACCCTGACCGAGGTCAGTCGAGCAGCCTTCTTCGATGGTCGACTGCCTGCTGCGGGCGAGAGCAGAAGCACGGCAGACGATCCCGATCGATTCGACGGTCACGCAGGTCTGCGCAAGCTGCTCGGTCACGGATCGCGGCTGCTCATGCGCGCCGAGGCGGAGGACCGTCCGGGCTACGCTTCCCGCAAAGCGCTGGACTTGGTGGCCGCTGATGACCGGGTGGTCGCTTTCGTGATCAACGCCATCGATGACCAGCTGAAGGTTGGCCCAGGGCTCGACGTCGCGTATCGGGTCCAAACGTTGAAGGTGCTGCCCGATCTGCTGGGAGCCGCGACCCATGCACACCGGGCGGTCCTCTTGGTGGCAGACCATGGGCACGTGCGCGCAGATCGATTCCAAATGAACCGTCCGGGAGCGAACGCGCTGTCGGCGCGGGCACGGGAGCTGGGACCAAACGACCAGCCAACGCCGAACGAGATCGTCTTCGACGGCGAGGGGGCGTGGCGATCCAAGAACAAGAACCGATTGGCCCTGCTGTACCGGGAGACAGAAACATATGGTCCCGTACACCATCGTGGGACGCACGGCGGGTGCTCGCTGGCGGAGGTGGTCACGCCTGCGGTGCTGATCGCGGCCGACGATCTGGTGCGAACGATAGGCGTTGACGACAAAGAGCTCGACCTGCGCAGCTTCCCGCGTCCCCGCTGGTGGGATCTGGAGGTTGGTGTGGCGCCGGTCGCGCATCCCGCGCCGCCACCTCGGAAGACAAAGGCCGAGGAAAAGGCGATCGCGCAGCTCACGCTACCCCAGGTGGAGGCACCGAAGCCGTCAGCACCCAGAGCGCCGACGGTCTCCCGTTGGGCCGCGCTGCTGCGCGAAACCGACATCTACAGGGAGGCGGCCAAGCGCGAGCAGGACTTCTGGGACACCCATGTGATCCCGGTGGTGGATCTGCTGGCGGAACACGGAGGCGCCATGCCAGATGACGTTTTCGCCGGTCGGCTCAACCTGCTGAAATTCCGCGTCCCGAGCACAGTGGCAGAGGTCTCGCAGCGCCTGAACCTGGATCAACACCCAGTTTTGGTGCATGACCGAGTCCAGGGCCTGGTTCGACTTCAACTTTCGCTGCTCGAGCAGCTTTTCACCGGATGACCCCATGAGCGAATTGTCCATCGTCCGTCGGCGCGAAATCATCGCGGCACTTCGCAGTGGCACGGTGCCGCGACGTGGTCTGGAACAGTTCGCGGTTGGGCTGGAACGGTTCGAGGAGGCGATCGACGAAGAGCTGGGCCGTGCGGCTCTGGGCGAGGGCGTGTTCAAGGCAGTGCGGGGCGACTATGGCGCGGGGAAGACGTTCTTCTCGCGATGGATTCAGCACCGAGCCCAGAAGATGGGCTTTGCCTCCGCTGAAGTGCAGATCTCCGAAAGCGAAACACCTCTGCACCGCATGGAGACCGTCTATCGGCGGGCCATGGAGAACCTTCAGACGCGGGAGTGGGAATCGGGAGCATTTCGCGCGTTGGTCGACAAATGGTTCTTCGCCCTGGAGGAAGAGATCCTCGGGCGAGGTGACGTCGACGCAAAGAACGGTGAGGCAGTGAGCCTGGCCGTGGGGGACTTGCTTGAGCGCCGTTTGGCCACAGTGAGCGCCACCCAGGCACAGTTCGCCGCGTGTTTGCGGGCTGCCTATGCTGCGCGTGTGGCCGGCGACACCCAGACCGAGGAAGGGCTGCTGTCCTGGCTGATGGGCCAGCCGAACGTGGGCGCTGAAGTGAAGCGTCCGGCGGGGATAAAGGGCGAGATCGACCACTTCGGCGCCGGAGGCTTTCTCCGAGGGCTTCTGGAGGTCTTGAAACAGATCGGCCGCAAGGGTTTGCTGCTGGTTCTCGACGAGGTTGAGACCTTGCAGCGGGTGAGGGGCGATGTGCGCGAGAAGGGGTTGAACGCCCTTCGGCAATTCAGCGACGACGTTTCCAACGGTCGGTTCCCCGGCCTCTACCTGCTCATCACAGGAACGCCAGCCTTCTTCGACGGACCCCAGGGTGTGAAACGGTCTGCCGCTCTTGCGCAGCGACTGCATGTGGACTTCGGCCCGACGGGTGAGTTCGATTCGAGCCGCGCGGTGCAGGTGCGGTTGCACGCGTTCAACCAAGCGCGACTGGTCGAGGTTGGCATGCGGGTGCGGGACATCTATCCGAGCAAGCACCCAGAGAGGATTGCGGAGAAGGTCTCGAACCCGACGATCCTGGCCCTGGCGTCTGCTGTCGCCGGCAATCTTGGCGGCAAGGTCGGCATTGCACCCAGGCTCTTCCTGAAGAAGTTGGTGTCTCTGCTGGACCAAGTGGAAGAACATGCGGCCTTCGATCCGGCCATCCACTGGCAGCTGAAGATCGATACGTCCGACATGAATGCGGACGAGCGTGAGGCAGCCGGAATCGAAAGATCCGTTGACGACATTCAACTGGATCTAGATGAAGGTGGGAAAGGCGGCGGAGGAGGGTCTGGGAACCCCGCATGAGCGCAGCCTTCGACCGACTGAGCCCTGCGCTCCAGTACCAGATCGTGAACGGACTGGGGTTCCAGGATCTCCGCCCGGTCCAGGAACTGGCCATCGCCCCGGTGCTGGACGGCAAGAACGTTGTGGTTCTTGCTCCCACGGCCGGGGGCAAGACAGAGGCGGCGTTCTTTCCCCTGCTCTCGCAGATGGACACGCAGGACTGGCGGCCGGTTTCCGTGGTGTACGTGGCGCCGATCCGGGCTTTGCTCAACAACCAGGAGGCGCGCGTGGAGCGCTACGCGGGCCTGATCGGGCGACGCGCGTTCAAATGGCACGGTGATGTCACCACGGGCCGGAAAAATGCGTTTCTGAATGACCCGGCGGACATCCTGCTGACCACGCCCGAGTCGTTGGAAGTCATGTTGATGAGCGCTCGTGTGCCCACAGAGCGGGTGTTTGCCAACCTCCGCGCCGTGGTTATCGACGAAATCCACGCCTTCGCCGGCGACGATCGGGGCGGGCACCTTTCGGCCCTGCTGGAGCGATTGAGCCGATTCTGTCACAAAGACATTCAACGCATCGGACTGTCCGCCACTGTCGGCAACCCGGAGGCGATCCTGCAATGGGCCTCGGGCAGCTCACAACGTGCGGGCGAGGTTCTTCGTGCGCCAGCGACGGGGATCGCGCCTAGGCTAAGTCTGGATTTCGTGGGCAGCGAAGAGAACGCCGCTCACATGGTGGCGCAACTCCACCCAGGGAAGAAGCGTCTCGTCTTCGTGGACAGTCGGCGCGGCGTCGAGGCGATGGGCAAGAACCTACGTGCCTTGGGCGTGGATGCTTTCGTGACACATTCATCCCTGTCCCTGGATGAGCGGCGGATGGCCGAGGCCGCGTTCGAGGCTGGCAAGGATTGCGTCATCGTGGCCACCAGCGCGTTGGAGTTGGGGATCGACATTGGCGATCTGGACCACGTTCTGCAAGTTGGTGCCCCGCCAACAGTCGCGGCCTTCTTGCAGCGGATGGGCCGCACTGGAAGGCGGCCAGGGACGATCCCCAATTGCACGTTCTTGGCCGTGGATGATGAGTCACTCTGGACAGCGGCAGGGCTGATTCGGCTGTTCCGGGAGGGCTTTGTCGAACCGATCCGACTCAGCCACCGTGCCGCGCACCTGCTCGCCCATCAGATTCTTGCACTGACCATCCAGGAAGAAGGTGTTCCCGCGAGTGACTGGTGGGCCTGGGTGGCCCATGCGACGCCCTTCCAGGGGCTGACCGAAGGCGATCGCGAGGAGCTTCTGAGCCACATGCTGGCCGAATCCATCCTGCACCAGGATGGTGGTCGACTAAGCCTCGGTCCGCGCGGCGAGCGTTTGTATGGGTTCCGCAATTTCATGGAACTCTATGCCGTCTTTTCAGCGCCGCAGACCCTGACGGTCCTATGGGGACCACAGGAGATCGGTACCATCGACGCTCTCTTTGTAGAGCAGGAGCAGCTTGGCCACTTGAGCTTTACGCTGGCCGCGCGTGCGTGGCGCGCGATCGATATCGACTGGTCCAACGCCGTAGTCCGCGTCGAGCCCGTTGAGGATGGTGGCCTTGCCCGTTGGCAAGGCAGCGGACACCTGTATGGCCCTCAGTTGTGCCAGGCCATGCGGCAGGTCCTGGATCCCGATTCCGATGACCCAGCCTGGAGCCAACGCGCCCGCGCCCGCATGGCCCTAGTCCGCCAGGAAAACGCCGAGTTGCCTGCTGACGGACTCTTCCTGCAAGCCGAGGGCGGCGGCTATCGGCTCTGGACCTTCGCCGGTGGCCGCGCGAACAACCTGTTGGCCAAGGTCCTTGAGAGCGTCCTGGGCGAAAAGGTCACGACCAGCAACCTATACGTCCGCTTTCGGGCTCAAGCGGGCGCGAGCGAAGTGGCCATCCGTCAGGCGCTGGACGCGCTCCGCGAGCAGAATCGCCCCAACCAGGACGACGCCCTCCGTTTCGCCGAGAGCTGCGCCCGAGGCCGCCTGTCGAAATTCGAACCGTGCCTCCCGGATCGACTGGCCGCCGCCTACATGGCTGACGTCCTGACCGACGCGGCAGGCGCGGCGGACGTGGTGCGAGGAGGGTGATGGCGGAGGCTCCAAAGGATGGCGGTACCTGGCTCGTTCAGACCTTGACCTTCGCCGCGAACGCCTTGAACGTTGCATGATTTGCGGTGGAGGTGGCCTGGACGAGACTCTGAAACGTCGTCAGCGCCCTCCGAATCTTCTCTTTGTTCTTCAAGCCGTCCGCAAACGCTTCCTCAAGCTGAGGGCAGAAGGATGTGCAGACAGAAACAATGGGCGCCCATATCCGCTCGGCATCGACAGGCGGTACTCTGGAGCCGAAGGACGCCTTGGCCAGCCGCGCCAGTTTTCGCTTCATTATTGTTTCAATGGATGCCGCGATTGCCGACACGAGAAGAAACGTCGATCCTCTCTGGCGGAAGTACTGCAGTTCCTTGGCCTCCGCGTCCGTGACGCCGACATCGGACTTCAACTTGAAAATCAGCTGGGCCTTTCGGGATTCTACCGAACGCAGCAGCGAGTAGGCAAAGACAAGGTGGGCTCCTGTGACGTCGTCGGTGAAGTACTTTGAATACAGCCCATCTGACGCCCAGATGTCGGACTTCTGGTTATAGGCAACATCTGGATCCAGTTGAACTGCCGCCAGGGCCTGGCCGACGGTGTACGACGGCAGGAGGTTCGCATTGCGCCGGATTACGTCCGATGCGCCACCACGGCGCCCGCCCTCGTACTGCGCTCGCGGTATGAGAGCAACCTCATCTCTGAGGCGCTTCTGAATCTTGTCTCGGCTTCGAAAATCCGACGCGGTAACCCGGTTCTGGCTGTTGTTGAATTGGATAATGTCGAAGACAGTATCGGCGTCGGTCGTGACCACAAACCGAACTGGGACCATCAACCCCAAACCCGGCGCCTGACTCAGCGAACCAAGCGCACCGGTAGTTTGCGCCCCATTGACGATGGACATTCCGGTGATGGAAAGTTTGCCGCCTTTGCGCGGGGGTGGAGGGTCATATGAATGGACGAGAATCGTGAGGCCATTGTTGAAAACCCAGAAGTCGGCGGGCTTGTTCAGGGCGGACTGCTTGATACCGTTGTTAATGTTGGCGTCGCTGCGGCGCGAACCGAGGTAGTCACGAACGTTTGCCGAGAAGAGCTTGGCGCCGTGTCGCTTATAGAGCCTGTGCAAAAGGCGACCCGGTATGGCGGTGACAAAGGCCTTCCACTGAGCGCCCTTTACCTCAAACCCATCAGGGATTGGGAAATCGATCTTCTCCGAAACAAGGATGGGTGATTGGGTGTCATTGTACCATTCCTCCAGTTTGGCTATGCCGACTTCCTGCGTGAAGGCTGACACTTTCTTGCCTGGAAAGTGATTCTGAAGAATGGAATCGGCCGTATGTTCGACTGTCACGAGTTCCTGTCGGACATTTTCCGACTCCGGAAGATTGTGCACGTACCAGATGTGAATCTCCGTGACAGAGCCGTCGATAATGCACGCACGCAGCTCAAGAGCTGCTGGCCGCAACTTCGCTGGTAGATCATCAACCGGCCGTTGAAGCAGCCAACTGAGCGCGGTATTCAGGTCGCTTGCCTTGTTGGAGGGGGCAGAGGGTCTAGTTCTTGATGACAAGTAGCATTGCGCAATCACGGCTATCTGTTCATCCTTGTCAACGTGAACAATGTCGCACTTCTTGTCGTCGGAGCCATCCGTAATGGAGTTGGCGGCGACCGTGGCGAGATCATCGACGCCAAACCGCAATGCCAGGGCGAACAGTCCAAGGGCATTGTCCCTGTATTGCGCAAGGTCGGTGCGATTATCAAAAGCCTGCGACCACGTACTCATTGAGCCATCCTCTCTCTAGCGAGCGTCGCGACTCGTCCGATCGAGCCGATTGTTGAGCCTTCTCTCCTGCGCATCCGTCGTGCCCTGGCCTACATTGCCACCGGTAGGCGTTCGTATCAACCTCGGCACCTGCGCCCGGCTGGGCCCGAGTCTATGGACGGCGGGACGGCGAGAGGGGATCGGCGCGATTGTCAGCGTCGATCGCGGGGTGCGGACGCGCCGCGGTAGGGCAGGTGCATTCGGGTGGGCAGGCGCCAGATGAGGTTGGAGTTCGTGGAGGCAGCGTTGCGGGTCGGATGTCTATGGCACCGCCACATCCTGGCTGATCACTTTCGACATCTTGCAGACGTGTCGGTCGGGCGTGGTACGCACGCCCGCTGGCTCTTCGCCCACCGACTATGCCCTGGCCGCAGGGCGGACTGCGCATCGGCGGCGGCCTGTCCTTTCTGTGTGTCAGTTGCTCGTGATACCATTCCTGCGTGTCGGATCGGGCTTTTCACCCCGCACAAATAGCCGACGGCGCCGCTGAACGAAGAACGAACATGCCCAACTCCCTGTTCTCGCTGGATGACCTCTTTCGTTTGATCGAGGACCGGCGGCCCACCGGCAACGGGGCGGCGTTCCGGCGCAGGTTTGGCCGGGATGAGCTTGCGTGCCTGCTCAGCGCGGATGCGAAGCGCACGGGAGGCCAGGGTTCATGACCCGCGAGGAGTTTGAGGCGCTCCGCGAAGGCTGGGATCTTGAGGCGAAACTTGCGCTTGGGCGGGATGGCCAGGGCGAGTTGCCGGAATCCGTGTGGGAAACCTACAGCGCGATGGCGAACACCGAGGGGGGCATGATCATCCTCGGCGCCAAAGAGTGCGGGGACGGCTCGCTCGAGCTTCGTGGCATCCCCAACATCGAAAAGGTCGAGCGCGATTTCTGGAACATCCTGGAGAACCGGCAGAAGGTCAGCGTCAACTTGCTCGGCCGGGAGCATGTGACTCGCGAGGATGTTGATGGCCATGTCCTGCTGGTGATCCGGGTGCCCAAAGCCAGCCGCGCGCAGCGACCTGTGCACCTCAACGGATCCTGGGAGCGCAACACATACCTTCGTGTCCACGAGGGGGATCGAGTGGCGGATCGCGATGTGGCGCGCCGGATGCTGGCCGACGCGCAGCCCGAGCGGGACGCCAAGGTGCTGGAAGGCTATGCAGAGACCGACCTCGATCCAGAGAGCGTTCGTCGCTACCGACAGATCCTTGCGTCCAAGCGCCCCGATCACCCCTTTCTGACCGAGGACGAGGCTGGTTTCCTACGGCGGATCGGGGCAGTCGCCCGCGATCGATCTCGCAATGCCGAGGGCCTGACCCTGGGTGGATTGTTGATGCTTGGTCGCGAGGAGGCCATCCGCGAACGCTTCCCCCACTGGCACCTCAGCTATCGTGAGCTGCCATCTGACCCCTCGGCTGGTCAACGATGGGTGGACCGTGTCGCCGCCGACGGCACCTGGAACGCCAACGTCTTCGAGTTCTACTCGCGCATTATCGTGAAGCTGCACGAGGGGCTGAAGGTTCCCTTCGCGCTCGAGGCGGGCCAATTCCGACAGGAAGAAACGCCAGCACACCAGGCCCTGCGCGAGGCCCTGGTCAATACGCTGATTCACGCCGACTACGAGGGGCGCGCGGGCATTCGCGTGCTTCGTGATCCCTCTGGGTACGAGTTCATCAACCCTGGCCTGCTGCTGGTCACGGCCCAGCAGGTGTGGAAAGGCGGGGTCAGCGAATCGCGCAACCCTGTGCTTCAGCGCCTGTTCAGTCTGATTCAATTGGGCGAGCGTGAAGGCTCCGGTGGTCCCGCCATCCGCCAAGCGTGGGCACAGCAGCACTGGCGTGCCCCGGACCTGTCCGAGGACGTGGAGAATTCCGAATCTCACCTGCGATTGCAGCAGCTGAGCCTGCTGCCGCATGCCTCCGTTGAGGCATTGCGCACTCAGTTGGGCGCGCAGTTCGATAGCCAGGATGAACTGGGACGGCTGGCGCTGGTGACCGCCCACGCCGAGGGTGGCTTCACCCACGCCCGGCTGGCCGCACTGACCAATGCCCACTCCCGCGACGTCACGCTGAAGATCCAGGAGCTTCTGCGCAAGAGACTGCTCGATTCGGCGGGCCCGCCCCGGGCCAAGACCTACACGTTGGTTGGGGTTTCCTCGACCGCCGGGCCCCTGGGGATCCAGGAGCGTCTGCCTGGCTTCGAGGAAAGCCCTGCGGGCACCGGGCAAAGCATCGGGCAAAGCATCGGGCAAAGCATCGGGCAAAGTTCCGGCGGCTCCGGGCAGACCCACGAGCCAGGCGGACAGCCCAGAGGATGGGCGTCATTGGACGCGCAGGGCGCAGCCGTTCTCGAGTTCTGCCGTGCCGAATGGCGCACCATTTCCGAGATCGCGCGCGCAGTCGGGCGGGCCGAAGAAACGGTTCGCAAGCGGTACCTTCCTCCCTTGCTTGAACGCGGCGAGCTGGAGCGACGCCACCCGGACAGCCCGCGCCATCCGTTCCAAGCGTATCGCACAGCGAAGAAGGAGCCATGAAGCCGACCGGGCGAGCCCGACTGACCGTCGCCCTGCGCGACCAGGTTGCCACGATCGCGGCTGACCTGTGCGGCCGGATGCGCGAAACGGGGACCAACAACCTCACGGTCCCGCTGCCCTCGGCGGACACGGTCTGGTAGCCATGGTCTCCCACCGAGAGTGCGGTCTGGTGCTCTGCGAGTTGCCGCGGATCTCGAAATGGGCTGGGCGGTCTCTGGATGCTGAGCAGCGGTTCCGCGCATCCCCTGACGCGGAAATTCTCCTGGCGCTGCACGACCGATCGCGGTTCCACCGCCAGGTGATGTGCGAAAAGACGGGAGTTCCTCATGACTAGCCCAGATACCAACCCAGGCTCGGACTCTCTTCGATCGGATGAGCCGATTCGTCGCGCCGACCAGGATAAACTCACGCGTGCCCATCTGGTCGAGGTGATCGCCGCGCACATCATGGGGGCGAATGCCCCAGAATCGGTTGTGGTCGCGATGGGGAAGGGGCGGGGGGATCTCTTGGCAGAAAATGTGGTCACAGAGGATTATCGACAGACCAGGTAATTCCGTTCGGAAGACATTTCAAGGGTCATCCGAAACGCTCCTGACCCAGCGCGCGGCTATGCCGCCGTTGGGTCGAAATACTTCCCGGGGCGTGACGCGCCCTGGGAAGTATGATGTCCATCCCCCAACTGCCAAAGTTGGGGTGCCGGCGCGCAAGCGG
>Ga0182017_10000380_pt1 | contig 34647 bp, 18 predicted proteins | sample 712E3DmetaG_FD_120492 | JGI IMG/M metagenome (GOLD analysis project Ga0182017, IMG submission 120492) | Permafrost microbial communities from Stordalen Mire, Sweden - 712E3D metaG | ecosystem: Environmental > Terrestrial > Soil > Wetlands > Permafrost | place: Sweden: Stordalen | collected... | reverse complement strand
GTCGACGGCCACATACGTTTAATCGTCCGCGTTGCTTCGATACCGTTTTTATGAGGCATATATACATCCATTAAAACGACATCAGGCCGAAGCTCGGAGGCTTTTTTTACAGCTTCATTTCCATCCCTGGCCTCTCCGACCACTTCGAATCCATCCTGCGCATCCAGATACGTCTGCAGAATGTGCCGGAAACAGTCATGGTCGTCTGCCAGCAATATTTTAACTGTGTTCATGAAACTCTCTCCTCTTGTTTAGATCATTGTTTTATCGGAAACAGCTGCGACAGGAACCGGCCTCACAATTCCGAATGCTGCTTCCAGTCCGGGCTTCAAGGCTGACTTGAGAATAAATCCATCCGCCTTTGCTTCCAATGCTTGCATTCGATATAACGGATTGTCGTGTGTTGTCGCGATCATAACCTTAATTTCCGGCCAGCGCTGCTTGATAATCCGTGTTGCCTCAAGTCCATTTTTCTTCGGCATTGCTACATCCATAAGAATAATGTCCGGCGACAAGATTGCAGCCTTTTCTATTGCTTCATCGCCATCGACCGCCTCGCCGACAACGTTGATGTGTGGTAGTCGATTTAAAAAATCCAGCACAACGCGTCGAAAATCCTGATGATCATCGACGACAAGTACTTTGATTTGCCTCATTTTGCACCCCAAAACTGGTGGAATAGTTACGTTATTTTTATTACAGTATACAGACAAGACATACATTTCACATCGTTTTTTAACCGTATTTTAACAATTACGTTTAAAACCGTAAGTCCTACGGTGTTTAACGTAGGACGTCAGAGCAGGTCAACTGTTTAATAATTAAGGTATTTGAAGGGATTTACCTGAGAAATGAAAGGAATAAAGAAGTGAACGCTGCAGGTTATGCCGCTATGTAAGCGAGTTCGAAACACCTTGCGGTCACACATGCCTGCATTATAATTTGTCCCTCAGTGTGTACCCGAAGGAGTAAAACCCGGAGATGTAAAGCGGCTGCTGATGCAGTGTTGTTGTCAGAAGAATACTTCAACTTAATTTGAAATCAAAATATTTCCGTTATTCGTAAAAGCGCTTTGAACTGTAATTTTTCCCTTGATCTGCCATTGCACTCCGCTGTTAATGATAAGCGGAGTTCCGGATTGCTGCGTTACATTGCCGTTTGCGGTTTGAGATGCCGCAACGGTCTTTGATCCTCCGCCGCTCATCGTGATGTTGTTGTATATGAAATTTGCCGTTGTCACGGTGATAGTTTGAGCTGCACTTCCATTGAAATTAATCGTATTACCTGTCATAACGTGCGCAGTTGCGGGATTGGGAGCCGTTAAGACGGACGCAACACCCACCGTACTTGCGGGGAATGTTTTGCTGAATGCATTGAGCAATAAATTGCCGTAATTTATCGCCAGCACTGTCTGACCTGCACTCGCTTGATTGTATGATACGGTTCCATTGACAAGGCTTGTTAATGAACCGCCTGTGCTGGCGGCAGGTCCGTTCAATGTCAAGACACTCGATCCGACTGCAAATGTTCCTTGCGATAGAGTAAAAGCGTTGCTCACGGTAACATTGTTATTCGACGTAACGGTGGTATTCTGTTTATTGATCGTCAGATTATAAAATGTTTCTCCCGCTGCATCCGTAATTGCCGGATTTGTCAATCCACTGAGTATTACAGTGCCTGTTCCGGGAGTGAACGTTCCCTGATCTATCCAATTTCCAATAACCGTAATATTCAAATTGTTGGCATTTAACGTACCTGCTGTAATCGATAAATCATTATTCACGGTCAAATTGTTTGTAACAAGCTGTGCCGTGGCGTTGACGCTGTTGACAGTAAAGTTAAAAACCGGGTTACTTGAATTGACTTGTACCGTTTGCCCGGCCGGCGTTGAATTATCACCGATCTGCAGCGTGCCGCCCAGAATTGAATAGCTTGAAGCATTCATATTGATATAACCGAAATTTCCATTGCCGGCTCTCCTGATAACGATAGCACCTCCCGTCTGGTTAAATGTCGATCCGGCAATGGACAACATAAAAGGCGCCTGACCGGCCAGCGTTGAACCGACGGTTGCAACGGTAAAAGTCCCTCCAGAGACGGTGAGATTCATGATTGCATAAGGAGCAGAAGTAAAACTTCCCGAAACATTCAAAGCTCCGCCCTCAATAATAAATGTTCCCCCGTTTGATATCAATTGTTGATCAGCGGCATTGCCGATATTCAGAACTCCATTTGTTACTCTGGCATATCCTGTCACGCTTAAATTACCGCCTGTCGTTGAGACTACCGCCGATGCGTTGTTCACCCAAAAACCGCCTGTCAATGGAATAGTGCTTGATGCCGCAAATGGAGTAATAGCGCTTGGCGCTTCATATTTGAATGTTCCATTGGTTATAGTCAAGAATCCTGTCGACTGCGTTAAAAAATTCGATAAGGTTATATCCAGTATGTTGCTGTTTGTTGTTCCCATATTGAGCGTCATCAAATAGAAACGTGTCGCAGCGCCGGTTCCGCTCATAAATTGATTACCGGATTTGTTAAACGTTGTCTGGCACCTTGTGGTTGCACCGGGCCCTAGATCGAAGGTACCATTATTGAGAATGTTTCCGGTGAGATTGAGCATATGACCTGACGTAGCAGAAGCTGCGTTTACGGCAAATTGTGCACCCGTATTCACTGTAATATTGCCAAGGACATTCAGTGTACGAGCCGTGGCATTATTCCCGATGAGAAGCGCACCGCTTGCTCCCTGGCCCACAGTAAGATTGTTGACGGCGATATCCACGTCTATTGTTACTGTATGTCCGTTAGCAATGGTCACATCAGAATTTGCAGACGGAACAGATCCACCGACCCACGTTGTGCCGGTATTCCAATTGCCGGTCTGTGCCGAGATATAACTTACTGCAGCAGTTGTTGCCTGCCAACCGGATAAGCTCGCACTCATTCCGCCTTCCGTAACTGCATAGACTTTCCAATAGTATGTCGTTCCGGGACTCAAGCTCGATGCCATATAGGAGGTGCTGTTGGCTGCAAGTTGAGTGATGTATATATAATTTATGCCGTCTATTGAGTTATAAATAGCGTAACCGACTTCATTGTTCGCATTATCATTCCAATTCAATGTCATAGAGGCTTGCGCAACAGAAGTAAACGTCAGATTAGAAGGATTGGCGGGTATTTGCGGCGTAAAAGTGTATTTTGTGTAACTCTGTGTCATCACCGAGAGTTGATTTTGCTGACCGTTGGAAAAAGTATTCGTATTCTCCGTCTGCAGGCAAAGGAGTTGCGCTGCAGTCGGAGGATTCGGCGAGATAGAAGGTGCATTGATTCCTGTAACGTATCCGAATCCATATGCCGTAGAAATCGCACCGCTCATATATCCATAGTAATATTCAATAACTCCCGTGCTTTCGTATAATTTCACCTGGAAATTAAGAGTGTCATTTTGATTCGTCCAGGCGCTCATATTAATCCACTCGACAGTGAGTACACGATTGGGTGCCGTACCATCAAGCTGATATTTTATACTATTGCCGAGCGGCACGGATGTTTGCCATGTTGTTAAATCAAAATAGAACGGTGCAAGAGCAGTTACGGTACCAGCACCGCCGGAAGAAACCGATCGTGTCGGATTAACAAAGTCGGTGGAGTATGGTCCATAAGGAGCATATTGCTGCACAGAGCCGGAACCGCCGTTCCAGCTTGACGAATCAAAATCCATATATCCATTCGTTGAAACACTAAATTGAGTGTATTGTTTTCCGTCATACCAAAAGTCGAATCCAATCAGAACCGGGTAACTGCGATTGTCATCGTAATAACTGCCGTCACTGATATCCGTCGTTCGCCATGCTGATACAGCATTGCCTGTTGAGACAATCGAATTATATGCAACACTGGTCGTTCTCACAGGAGTATAATGCGCGACACTTTGCCCCCATGCCTGTATTGCAAAAAATGCCGACAAAAGAAGAAGAGAACGTATGATATGAACCGGCATACTTATCAGACAGTAACGAGAAGCAAATATTCCGATGTGAGTATTATTTTTATTCATTAGACTTTGTTGACGCAACGATTACAGATGTGCATCAGATGATTGAAATAATCGAACACGACACGCCGAAAATTCTGGCGGTCATCGTCGATGAATACTTTGATTTGCTCCATGAAGCATCCAAAAATGTTGGAATAAAGCAATCTTTTTGTTGTTAGTATACCGAGAAACGGGATATTTCACATCGTTTTTTAACCGTATTTTAACAATTACGTTTAAAACCGTAAGTCTTACGGTGTTTACCGTAGGATGCGAGAAGGGGTAATTTTCTTAATAATTATTGTGTTGCGAGGGATATGCTAAACAAATGAAGGATGAAGGTGTTCTAACCAAAAGGTAAATCGATAGCCGATCTTGCCACCTTGCGAAGGTCCCCACCTTCGCAAGGTGTCTGAACAAGTTTTCTGAAAGAAAAGAGAGAATTGCCCTTCCCTTCTGTAGCCGACGTCGCCCGCCAGAAGGTGGAACAATGCGGGCAGGATGGCGTCGTTGTACCCCGCGGTCATCCCGAAAACATCGTCAGATGTTTTCGGGACAAGCCCCAAAGGGATAAAGCGACCGCGGCTACAAAGGAGACGTCGGAATAACGGTACTATTTAATTTGAAATCAAAATGTTTCCATTATTCGTCAGGGCGCCTGCCACGTAAGTTCTTCCGAGAACTTTAATGACCACGCCGGAACCAACGGTAAGATTTGAGCCAGAGATAATGTAAAATTCGTTGTTCACATTAAAGTCGGCGGATACTGTTTTAACTCCTGTATTATTTAATCGTAATGTACAGTATGTCGCCGGGTTGACTGTTTGCGCACTCGTGCCATTATAGATGACGACATTCGGACAGGAGGACGCGTGCAAAGTCCCCGCTGTGCTCATCAACGGGCCGTTGATGGTTAGTGTCGATCCTGAGAGATTATTAAAAATCGATGTCGCATCGGCACCAGAGAGGCTATTAACTGTTATGTTCCCATTATTATTCAGCGTATTACCAGTAAGAATCGAAACATTTGTCAAAGTTAGATTCGCCGTTGCATCAATACCTTTAATGCCTGCAATTTCCAACGTGCAAGTTCCTTGCATCACACCTGAACCGAAAATCGTACCCGTCGAGGAAGTCATACTGATTTTTCCGCCTGACCCCGTCCATGTGCCATCGAGTTCGAGATTGCCGGTGAGGGTCAGCGTGTTCGTACTGTCATTAAACGTTCCACCGCTGTTATCAATGGTGAATTTTGTGATCGTGGTATTGACGTTCAAGGTAACCGTTATACCAGAGCTAATTTCCGCCGCATCATTAAGACCCGGCACACCTGCACCGCCCCAAGTAAGAGGATTATTCCAAAGTCCGGTAAGTGTTGCTATAAAGAGAGGCGCTCTCGTGCTTATAGTAAAGATATGATTCTGATTACCAAGACTTACGAGTGTTGATGTAGCAACCGTTCCTGAATCTTGTCCTTTGTCAGTAACAACAGCACCGACAGAATTCCAACTTGAAAGTACTGGTGTATTCCATTCGGCAACACCTGAAGCAACTCTTTTTAATGGATCGCTGTTCATTCCGGTGTATTGATCCCAATTCAAAGCGACATTTGCAGCTGGACTTCCCGCTGATGGACCAATAATATTCCAGTATTCATTATTGACCACCGAAATTATCGGCTGTGTTACTTTCGTAATATCATATCCATCGATTGATGGATTTTTATCAAAATATTGCGCCGTCCAAATCTGATTTCCTGACGTAGCCGTATTAGTTACCGAAATATATCCAATTCGCTTTCGACCTGAAGAAATAGTATCTCCAACAGGAAATTGAAAATTTGAACCGTTGGCTATATTTTTTCTCAACGGCCCGTTGACAAAGGAATTCACGCCTCCTCCGGAAACTGCGCTTGTGCTGGTATTTTGAATCGTTAGATTATTAGCATTGCTTGTTGTAATATATCCTGTCGTAAGGATAAGTTGATTATTGATATCAGCATTCCCCGTCTGCAACGTAAGGCCTGATGTATTGTTGATGGCGAGATTATAGAATGGTTCTGTCATGGAACTATTCGCCATAACAATTTTTTGCGCTGTTGTTCCACTAAAATATATCGTGCCTGTCCCGGCATTAAAACCGCTAGTGACAGTATTTTGATCAATCCAATTTCCAAGAATAGTGAGATCTTTATTATTTGGAGTGTTGTCCAATTTACTGTTTGGCGAAATAATTAAATTGCCGTTTATCTTCATATTAATACTGCTTATGTACTTGATGCCGGTTCCAGACAATACGACATTCTGATACGGTTTATAAATATCGCCCGGATTTGAGGGCAGTGTACTATTGGTGTTGCCATAGAACTCGATAGTACTTAACGGATTTGCCAAAAACACATCATAGGACCCGCCGGGAAACACATACGACCCGCTGCTTGTACCTAAGAGTTTTAATTTTCCGGTCCCCGACACCTGCCCAAGATTATGAAATGTTGTATTCTTAGTGTCAAGGACTCCATTGATTTGAACCGAGGCCGCATAAGCATTGTTAACACTGAGCGCAATGGAATCGCTTGATCGTATGATGACCGGGTTTCCATTGGGAACACTGCCGGTAGACCATAATGTTGCTAGATTCCAATTTCCTGATCCCTGGCTCGTTGCCGTAGGCAAGGACATGAATGGATCTCCGATTGTATATCCGCCATCAAGATAAGAGGTGCTGGTGAATGAAAATGTCGGAGAAATTATTGATCCTGTTACAATCGTCCACTGAGATGAAGTATTATCACATCGTTCTATATTGAGGGGATTTCCCGTTAAGTCGGCAGGAAGGTACGTGTATGTATGCGTGACTGAATAGGCAGACGAAAATCCTGTTGTCACTACATTCCAATAGTAATTTAAATAATTAGTATATAACGCAGGATTAATCGATGGATGCAGCTGATCTACAGGGATAACTTTAATGGTTGTGCCTGCCGCATTACTATTCGATGCAAAATTAAAGGTACATGGAGTATATTTACCGTTATCCCCTATGGGAAAAGTAAATGACGTGGCACCTGCCGGGAATATTTTTTTCACCCCTTCATCACTTAGTACACCATTGAGTAAAATTAAGTTTGATGCAGTAAGGGTGCCGGCAATCGCAGCGCTTTGACCCAAAGTCAACAAGTAATTATCGATATAAAAATAGCCGCTTGTAAATTTGAATTGACCGTTAATCGTAGAATTGTCGGTCATATTAACGCCGTAGACCCCATTATTGATTTCAATATTGCCAAAAATTCCGTATCCACTGCCTGTCACCCCCTGGTTGATTGTTCCAATAAAAACCATTCCGCCTGTTGTCGTATTTGGGCTGACATGGACTGCATTATTATTGACATTGTTCAGCAGATATATTGAATTACTGCCGTCATTGAGTGTACCAGAGGTTAATGTCAAATCACCATTCACTATAATATTACCCGAATTATTGGCTAAATATAATGTATCTGTTGAAGCCGTTGCAATTTCTAAGTTGGCAAAATTGGTCCTATTGGAAGCCGTACCCGTAATGAATTGATCATTGTTGCCAAGAAAAGAAGTTGTCTGTGTTAACTTTCCTGCTTGAAAACCGCCAACCGTAAGACCGGTCGAAGCATTTGTATTGTTATTTGTTAGATTTCCGCCGATCTCAAGATCGAGTCCGTTTGTGCTGAAGGTACCCGATGCGCCGCCTATTGTGAGATTTCCTATCATTGTCAAAGCATATATTTCCTGTATCGCTGAAGCATTAGTCGTTGATTCGAGAATAAGATTTCCTATGGAGTCGGAAGACTGGAAATAGAACAATGTTGAATTCGCCGTTACTCCTGCCAAACCGAGCTGTATGGTGCCGCCGCTGACACTTGATCCGTCGGATTCCAAATCCAGATCATAGGGCGGTGCAGTACTGATATGGCTGGCTATAATAATGGTTCCGCCGCTCATCACAAAACTGCTGCCGGTATTAACGACCTCGAATGCCGCCCGCGCAGTGTTTGGATTTTTTGCTCCGATCGTAACCGTACCCCCTGTCTGCATATAATTTAATGCTCCTGATGTGACAACCGGCTGGCGCCTAATCTGAGAATATACGTTGAGCGCACCGCTTGCAATACTCAAAACCGGAGCGCCAGCCGTTGCATAGACGATGTTGTATGCATACGCAGAAGCTGTAGATATTGCCGGGCCGATATTGACGGTTCCCGCAAGAATTTCCAGCTTGCCGTTTAAGGTCAGATCGGCCGCTGCCGCTGTTCCTGTGGCTATATTTAGAGTACCGCCATTTGCGGAAAGACAAGATGTACTTGGGATGGTAAAAGCTCCGGCCGAGATATTCATGGCAACGTTCGTGGTGAGCCTGAATGTTCCATTTTGCAAATTAAGACCGCCGCCGCCCATAAGAAATCCGGTAGGATCGATATTAACATTTAAGACGGAATCCCATGCAGCACCTTTGTTGACTCCGATATTGTATAAACGTGTCCGTGCGGGTGCGGATGTGCTGGTAAGAGCTTTGTTCAAAGATCCTGCAAACATGAGTATACAATAGTACGTATCGTTGGTCGGATAATTCGGATCCATATCCAATGTCCCGTTATTTACTATATTTCCGTACACGGTCAATGTATTTGCTACTGACGTACCGCCGTTTCTTACCTGAAACGCTCCGCCGGCCGCTATATTTATATCGTTATCGGCAATAATGTTCTCGGCAGCATTGTTCATGTATTGCAGCATACCGTATTGGTTGATGTTTATATTCCCGTGTACTTCCAGTGTCGTAGATGCAGCGCCCGCATTTATCTGTGTTATACAGTTGGCAGTACCTCCTCCTGCAGAAAATCCTATTGTAAAATTATTATATACGCTCAAGTTTGTATTCGGTAAAATTATATTCGATGCGTTATAAGGTGAAATAATAAGATTGAAGTAGCCGGTAATATTGACTGTGCTGCCGCCCGGCAAAGTATATATTACCGGCATATTGATGGTGGCGGGCGATGTTGAAGTCTGATAGTATTCTACTGTCCCGCCCGTATTTCCTAAGAAGCTTCCCCAATCCCCTATCGGAAAATATCCGCTGCTTGCTATTCTTAATGTTCCGCTGCCGGTAACTTTTGAATTCGGTATCCCGCCGAAATTATGTCCATTCGTTAATCCGATATCCAGAATTCCGTCGGACAGGATAGAAATGTTTCCCGTATGAATTTGGTGAACGCCTGAAATGGTAATTTTATGCGTTGTCGAAGATCCGTCACCGATAACAAACACGGCGTTGCTCATATTATCCGCCAAGGCTCCGGTCGCTGTTCCCGTATTACTGCCTGTGCACCATGTTCCGGCCGTGCTCCAATCTGCCCCAGCGGGAGATGTTACATTTGAATTATTGCTATTGCTGTAATAGGTCATTAAACCTGAAAATGCCGCCGGTATGCCGCAGGTATATTCGCCGTCGATGTAGTTGGTAGTATTAAAATGAATTTCCCGCGGCGTTTTATAATCCAGGACTGTAGAAGTATCATTTATTACATTCCAATTCGGAGCTATATATACTGCCGGGATATAATTGACTTCATCCGATGGAGTCGGTGCATCTGCCGCATAATAATAGTATACCTGATTGATGCTGTTATTCTGAATTCCAGAGAATCCCGTGCTTATTGTTTTCCAGTATAAAGTAATCGCATGTCCTGCCGATTGAATAAGAGGATGTGCTGAAAGGATCGGCCTGATGGAAATTGAACCATACTGCGAAGGATCGGCTGTAAACTGGATGCGAGCAGGACGGTAGGAAGTACCGGCGCCGAGAGGATAGATGAAAGATTTATTCGAACTATTGTATGTCTTTGAAACCCCGAGATCGCTTGCCAAACCGTTTGTATAGATCATGTGTGCATTGTCAAAATTCTGCGCATTCAACATATCCGTATAAACATTCGCCTGCGGCCCGAAGGCAAGATTATTAGATCCGACATTAAAGTTTGCATTGTTGAGCAATCGCAGACTGCCTGTTATCGATGCGTTTGCAAGAAGTGACACACCACTCGTATTGGATTTATCTATAATGAGGTTATTGAAAATCCCATTCCCTCCGCCGCTTATTGTTTGTGCAACCGTACCATTCAACCTGATGCCGCCAGCCGTCTGCTGTCCGGTATGGGTTCCGTTTATGACGATATCGCCGGCTGCATAGATATATTTTCCGCTGTCGTTTAAAGTTGCATTATTATCGATCAACAATGTTCCCGTGACCGTCAGATTGTTCGTAATAATCGATGTTACGGATGTATTGGTTATCGTCAGATTATACAACGTCCCGCCGGTGATCGTTCCGGTGTTATTGAAGGATTGAACGCCTGTGCCGTTAAATGTAGTAGTATTTGCCGCACCATGCGTATAGACGGCGCCTGTAGGAATATTAAAATTATGTCCCACAGCAAGATCTATCGCGTTTGTGCTCAGGTCAAGTACGGAGTTGCTGCCGATCGTTAGATCATTCAGTACACTTAATGGCGAAGGAGTATTCCACTGGATAGTTAATGTCCCGCTTCCGGTCTGATTTGTGATATTCAAATTATAAAAAGGAACGGTCGAGCTTGCCGTATAGGGCGTAGCGGAACTTGGAAGATTAAGATTGATGGTGCCGCCGGTTACTTTATAATTTCCGACTTGAGATCCGAAAGTCATAATTTGGTAATCTATCGTAGCATCAATAAATGCATTATTCGGGAAGTTCATTACACCCCCGCTCATTGTAAACACTGAATTTGCATTGGCTAATGCCAGCATCGGTCCGGCATGATTTTCTCCCTGCAATCGAAAATTCGCGGTTCCGCCTGTTTGAGTATAACTCATCTGATTGGCTGCTCCGGTGTTTGTCCATGCCTGGCTTACATCCAACGTACCTGTTCCTTCAACAGTAATGGAGGGAGCTCCCAGGGCTCCCAGGACGATTCCTGCTGCATCTCCAGTAGAAAATTGTCCCGCACTAATACGCAGCGAACCGTACAGCGTGGCAGCTTGATATCCGGTCCCGTTTACGCCGGCAACAGTAGTGGACACATTGGCTCCATTTATCCATAATTCGGCCGTTGGAATAATATTAAAATCCTGTCCGCCTTCCGTTAGAGACGGGATATTGATATTTGCATCTAATTTTAACGTGCCATAATGCAGGAAAAGCGCTTTATAATACGCGCCGTATCCAAAACCTTCAGAGCCGCCGTCAAATGTATTGCCGCCCTGAAAATTTGGACCGTAGAGAGCAAAATTATTTAGATTGGAAGAAGTGACTTCCAATATAAACGTGTTGTCAACTCCCTTGGCTTCAATGAGTCTGAAGAAGTCGGTCGTACCATTGCAGATGACTGAGTTATTTGCGGAGCCATAGAAAAACACCTGAACATCGCCGTAATTAACTCCACCGAATGCCGTTGCCGCAAGAATATAATATCCATTAGCAACAGGCGAGGGTAATCCGGTAAACCGAACCGATCCATTATTAGTAAAGTTGCCGTACAGCGATAATGTATGGACGGGATAGACCGTAACATTGTCGGTCGGATTCGGAATAGCATGTGAAGCAGCGAAGTTATTGACCCTGATATTGCATCCTGCATCGACGGAAAAATTACCGTAGACAGTCATGTTAATCAAATTGTCTGAAGCCGCCGGGTTGCCGAAAGAAACCGTCTCGGCGCCGGACGAATAATTTTTCAGGCTAAAATTCCCATTGATCGTATATGTGGTAGGGTTTGTGCCGTTATTCAAGAAAGTGCTGCTTGCGATGCTGGTATAATTTGAGATAATTAAATTATTATATGTCAATTGATTCAAGCTGACGGCATTCAGATTATAATATTCTATCGTTCCTCCATTACTCGCAATAAAACTCGTATACGTGCCGCCTGGGAACGTATTGGAACTCAACATTATTTTTCCCTGTCCTGTGACTGTACCGAAATTATGCCCTGTGGTAGAATTGATATTAAGAATGCCGCCCGCATTCAAAGTAAGCGAGGCTACATGTATCGTGTTTGAGTTGATCGAGATCGTGCGTCCATTGAGAACGGTGACATTATCCAATGTACCGGGAACACCCGGATTTATCCAAAGTGTCCCTGACGGATCTGTTGTCCATGAAGTTGCATCTGCCCAATCGCCCGATTGATAAGAATAATATGAAATTGCCGAAGCTGAACCCGGCGCTGATGTGCCGGCAGACCAATTTCCAGAGATCGATGCAGCTGTTACGCCTGAAACATTCGTTCCAAAAGGATCGGCTCCGAGCGCAGTACGTATTCCTGCCGCTAAACCCCATGTACCCGCGGAATACCAGGCAGCATACGTAGATTGTGTCCCGTGCACTTCAGTAACATCGTATGTAAATCTCAAATTTGTAATGATACCCGTATAACTTGAAATAGTAAGTGTCCAGTATTTGTTTAAAGCGTTTGCACCTTGATTGACAGATACAGCTCTGATCTGGAGAGTTCCGGTACCGGCCGTAGCGGTAAACCCGCTCGTTAGATCTAAGGGATTATAGAATCCGCCCGCACCGATCGGATAAACAATATTAAATCCGATTCCGGCACCATTATTAAAGACTGCTCCTGCTTTCTGTAAATATCCGATTCCATTTGTCTCAATCATGTTGGAGCCGTCGTACGTTCCGCTCATGGCGCCGGTGGATGTATTACTGAGAATGAGGTTGTAGTCGTTAAGTTTAAAAACGCCGGAATTTAAAGTCAGCACGTTTGACACTGTCGCATTGCCCGCCTGTAAAAGTTTCGAACCTCCGTTGGATATCTGCAGGTTATAATACGTGATACCTCCCCGTACAATTTGTCCGATATAATTTCCATTATAGTTGACCGTGCTGGTATTGGCTGTAAAAGTACCGTTCTGCGTCCAGTTGCCGGCGATATTTACGGACCCGGCGCCCCCCGTTACGGTGCCTGTGCCGTATAAATTGCCTGAGATATTTAATATACCCGGGCCGAAACTCAATGTTCCGTTATCTGCAATATCCGAACCAAACGAAAGCGCTGCCGCCACACTTTCAGTAAAATTCGCACCGCTGTTGATTGTTACCACACCGGTGAAAGTCTGAGTGTTCGTCGCAGTTGTAGCTATTGCCAGTGTACCGCTTGTCCCGCCGCCTACCGTAGTTGTTCCTGCTACAGTCAATGCATATGCAGCATTCGACGTAAATGACGTTCCATTTCCGATACTAAGGTTACCGCCAATTGTCAGCCCGACAACCGTTGTTGCCGTCGCAGTGCCGCTTAACGTTAAATTACCGCTAATTGTCGTCGTTCCGCTTTGCAATGTGTTTGCTCCGGTGCCGGAGAGAGTAAGATTATAATAGTTTGTCGGATAAACAGTTTGGCCTCCGATAAAATAATTAACGGTATTACCGTTCGCTGTTGCCGTTAAGGCCGCAATTGTCGAGGTTCCTCCTATTGACAGGGCAGCATTGTTTCCTTGTGTCAGTCCGCCTGTACCGCTAATGTTCACAGCACCAATAGTAGTATTATTCGTTAATGTTACACCCGTTACGGTAAGTGACGTTGTAATACTGAGATATGGACAATTATTTGTATATGCTCCAGTAAAGGTTGCTGTCGGAATTGTTGTAGGATTTGCCGTTCCGCCGATTGTATTGTTCGTCCCGGAGAATGTGTGATTGCCGGTACTTGCCGTATACGTTCCGTTGTTGGTGAAGTTTCCACCAAATCCGACAACTGCTGCACCATTTTCCGTTAATGTACCGCCAATCGTAACATCCGAACCAAATACCAGTTGTCCCGCCGCAGTTTCTGTTATAGCACCACCGCTATTGATTGTTACAGCGCCTGTAAAAGTTTTTGTGCCTGTATTAGCGAGCGTCAATGTTCCGGAAACCGATGTTGTTCCTCCAACAGTCAAGGTCCATGTATTTGTTGCTCCCGTAATTAATGTGGATCCGGAGTTAATGGTTAGCGGAACACCTGCGCTCAATGTCAATGCAGCATACGTTGTGATTGCTCCGGTATTGGCAATAATGATTCCGCCTGTCGCTGCAAAAGGAGTTATCCATTCTTCTGCGGTAGCTGTGTATGCGGCCAGTTTGTTGTATTGCAGTGTTGCGTTTGGACCGTATGTTATTACTCCGGCTGTAACCGTGACCGTTGCAGTTCCTTCTAAAGAAAGCACGCCGTTGACAGTCGGTGTTGTAGCGAATGTCTTTATACCGGAACCTGAAAGTGTGAGATTAAAATAGCTCGTCACCTTAGCTGTCTGTGCAGCACCGCTATAGTTCACTGTATTGCCTGCAGTTGCTGCGGTCAGTGTCGGGGCAACAGGAGAAGCCACGACGGTAAGTATGGCATTGGTTCCTTGAGATAAAGTACCGGCGCCTGCAAAGGTTGTGCTAATATTTAAACCGGGTACAGTGGTAAGGTTATTGGTAACGGATGCGCTTATTGATATACTCGGGATACTGATTGTGCCTAAAGTTCCTCCGATTGTTTTGGCAATACCAGTAAAGGTATAAGCGCCGCTGCCGGCTGTAAACGTTGATCCGGTATTGACAGTTAAATTACCTCCAATTGATACTGCAGCGTTTATTGAATTATTCCATATACCGTTGTCAGTAAGATCGCTCACAGTTAAAGACGAAGGAGCCGTCGTAATATTGACAACTCCTCCGGTATTTACCGTTACAGCACCCATCGTCCTTGTTCCGGTCGCATTATTAAAAGCAAGCGTTCCGATCACATTTGTCGTCGTTACAGTCAGACCTGTCGTAAATGAATTCAAAGTAAGTGTACCGGAAGTTACGGTAAGCGTACCAACAGTAGTCGTCGCGGCAGTATTCGCAAAAGTTGCCCCGTTTGCATCGTTCAATTCAAGCGTTCCATAGGTATCTGTCGTTCCGGTTACCGTATGAGAACCTGCCCCCCCGCTTAACAATATCTCCCCTGCACCTGAATGAGTTGCATTATTCGTTACATTGCCGTTTACTGTAATTGTAAATCCGCCGTCGGCGAAAGTTTCACCGGCTGTTGCTATTGTCAAATTACCGGCAACGGTAATTGCGCCTGTCATTGTTTTTGTACCTGATGCACCTGTTATCGTCAAATGACCATAGGTCGATGGACCTGCGCTTATAACGCTTCCGGCGACATTTTGTGCATTGGTGATCGTGTTATAATTTACAGTTGAGGTCGGATTCAGAGTAATATTGGCAGTCGTAAAATTTGCAGGGAACGAGGTTATGGCTGCAGTGCCTGCCCCGATCTGCAAGGTTGCTCCATTGGCAACACTCAAAGTTCCCGTTCCATTGCCTGTAATCTGAGAACCACCGTCTGAAAAAGTGCCGGCATTAATGGTAAGATTGCCGGCGACCGAAATTGCAGAAGCCGCTGTTTTTGTGCTGGCACTTGATAATGTAAGATTTCCATAAGTTGAAGGACCTACACTTGTAATGCTGCCAGCCACTGCCATAGCGCTGGTAGAATTATAAATTACCGTGGAAGTAGCATTTAATGTAATTTGGGCACTCGTATAAAGAGTCGGAAATGTTTCCATATTCGCGCCCGCTGCACCGATCTGAAGGGTTGCTCCAGCGGCAACATTCAAAGTTCCTGTTCCATTGCCTGTGATCTGGAATCCGCCATCGGCAAGGGTGCCGTTGAGCACTGACAGATTATTACTTACCGTAATGGCTGCTCCTATTGTGCCTACCTGTCCTGCTTTATCAACAGTCAGGTTATAATAGGTCATGGAACCTATTATTGTCTGTGCTCCGGTTGAACTGTTGTAATCAACGGTATTGCCGCTGGCAGCTGCCGTAAGTGTGGTAATTGAGGAAGTTCCACCGATGTTCAATGTACCAGTATTTGTCAACGTGCTTGCTCCTGCAAGTGCTGTAGATACTGTAAGCGTACCACTGTTTGTTGTTGTTCCACTTATGGTCAAGCTTGGAATAGCAAGAGTGCTAGCTCCACTGATCGTTTTTCCTGTGCCTGTAAAAGTATGAACACCTGTGTTAGCAGTAAAAGTTGTGCCGTCATTTTGCAGATTTCCTGCATAATTAATAGCTGCAACGCCAGTTTCATTCCAAACACCAAGAGCATTAATGGTAACATTACTTGTAAAGGTTTTGGCGGATGTGCCGCCCAGCGTAAGTGTGCCTGTAACAGATGTGGTTCCAGTAACTCCAAGTGTGTTATTTCCATTTGTAGTAAGGCCTGAACCAGTGCCTACAGAAAGATTGCCGGCAACGGTTCTAGCCGCCACGAGAGTCCAAGTCTTCGTTCCCGAACCTGAGGTAGTTAAATTCATATAGGCAACGTCTTGAACTGTTTGCGCTCCGGCATAACTATAATTAACCGTTGCTCCGGTTCCGTTCAAGGTAAAGGTGCTTGTTCCCGTGCCGGAAGCTATAAATGGTGTTGCGCCACCAAGAACAAGGGTTGGGCTTGTAGCGCCCATGGTATAGGTTGAGGTATTACCTGCATTCGCATTTACAGTTGTTACAGAACCATTTACCGTAATTGTACCACTGGTATGATTGAATACAGCATTCTCAGTTCGCGGACCGGTGGTATTATAGGAACTGGTGAGTGTTAGATTGCCAGAGATGGTAAGGCTGTTTATTGTAGATGTCCAATTTGTCGTACGGGTTCCTGTTGGTGTTACGTTAGTGCCGACGGCAAGAGATGCTGCTGTAGCCGATCCCGCACCAGCAATAGTTCCTGTTACATTAGCATTAGTAACATCAGGAAACGTGATAGCTGCAGTCACAGTCAACAGAATTCCCGAACTTACACTAACCGTTGACCCGTTGCCAATAGTCATAGAATTGCATGTTCTGTTGCCATCGACAGTGAGAGTAAATCCTGCACCTATGACTATATCATCTGTAGCCGCAGGTATTGTTCCACCAGGCCACGGCGCACCCGCAACCGTTGAACTCCAAATGCCGGTACCTGTTGTCGTTATTGTGGCCGCCATTGCTGTTGCACCAAGCGCAACAATCAGCACAAACATTGTCAGCAAAACAATCAAACTGGGTAATATGTGAAATTTATTTTTTAACATTTTGAATCAAACACCGTTCTCAATAAAAAACTTCGGTTCTCCTTACTTCGCATTTACATTGTGTATGGAAAACTATGTACAACTTTCCCGCCGCTTCATCACAATCGGCAACCAACACTTTTTTCTGTGTCATATTTTTTCCTAAAATGGCATGCTTGTATCTTTCTTTAGAATACTATACCGAGAAGAGAGGTGTTTTTCATCGCTTTTTCACCGTATTTTTACAATTACGGTAAATACCGTAGATAAACTATTCAGATTAATCCTCTATAATCAGGGTTAAATAAGACATTTGGCCTGATACAAGTCTTAAAATAATGCAGCGAGGGTCAGGACATTTCGACGTAAACAACGAAACAGAAAAACAAAAAAACAGATAACAGCAGCACATCAGCACATCAGCATCGCAGCCTGCCCGACTGCTGACGTAGTCACGCAGGCAGGCACCTTGAATGCCGCATCATTCTTCAACGCCAAGTTTGTCTTTGTTTATCAACGCGAACCGTACCAGATTGGAGGCATCATGAATGTCCAATTTTTGCATAATATTCGTCCTATGCGTTTCCACTGTTCGGGGACTGATAAACATGATTTCGGCTATTTGAGTGTTATTCTTACCAAGTGCGATATGATACAAAATTTCTTTTTCCCGCCGGGTTAAAGGAAGTCCTTCCTCGTCACCATTGGCCGCCGCATCTCTCTGTTTGGCTTTGTTGAGGTATGAATTGACTATGATTTCCGACACTTTGGGGCTGTAAAATTTTTTTCCACTCGCTACCGCTCGAATTGCGGATGCAAGCTCATCTTTCGTAGCATTTTTAAGTAAATAACCGCCTGCCCCGGATCTGAGTATTTGATATATATATTCTTCATTTTCATGCATCGTCAGGACAAGAACTTTTGTATCCGGAATTTCCTTGCATATAATTTTTGTCGCTTCGATTCCCGACAATTTCGGCATCGAAAGATCTATGATGACGATATCCGGTTTCAGTTTTCTCGTGAGAGCAACGGCTTCTTCGCCGTCTTTTGCTTCGCCGATAACTGTAAACTCTTTGTATGATTCCAGTAACTTTATTAGACCGCTCCTCACCAAAGGATGATCGTCTGCCAACAGCAACCTTACTTTCATGGTTTGCTTTCTTTTTTCTTGATAGGAATTTCGACACAAAGCAGCGTTCCGTGCTGCAATACCGATTCTATCGTAAATGTTCCGCCCAACAGCGACGTCCGCTCGCGCATGCTTGCCAGTCCTATTCCGTTCCTGTCTCTTTGCCGCCGTATTATTTTTTGTGCGGCAAATCCTTTTCCGTTATCCTCCACCGTCATTCGAACCGAATTCGCTGATGCGATAATTTGCAATTCAACGCTGGTAGCCGAAGCATGTTTTTGAATATTCGTCAGAGCTTCCTGCACAATCCGATAGATACTGATTTCCAAGTCTGCGCCGAACCTGTCGTCGCCGCCATGCGGAAGGAATTGAACTTGAATGCCGGTTTGCCTTGAAAATTGTTCGCACAGAAGCTGCACGGCGGGAATAAGGCCGAAATCTTCAAGGACGCTCGGCATAAGGTTGTACGATAACTCACGCGCCTCCTTCATGACGTCGTCCAGCAATTTCTTCATATCGTTAATGCGATTTTTCTCGTCCGGAGTCGTGAGAAGAGAATCTTCCAAAATTTCCAGATTGAACTTGATTGCAGTCAGGAGCTGCCCGAGACCGTCATGAATCTCCCGTGCGATCCTTCTTCGTTCTTCCTCCTGCACTTGAACACGGGCAGCCGAGAGCAGTTCCAATTCTTTTTCATGTTCCAAAAGATCGTTGTACAATTTTGCATTAACCATCGCAATCGAACTTTTTTCTGCAAGCGAATTCAACATCCGGACTTCTTTTTCGGAATAATTATATTGCAGAGGATAACCGACAATCAAAAACCCCCGTAATTCTTTTTCCACACGCAGCGGAAGAATTACAGCCGCCGCGATGTTTTCGCGCGACAGTTCGGGGATACTGCTCAGCGAAAATTCTTCTTTTTCTTCATCCCGTTTGAGAATCGTCATTTCGTTCCGCTGTTCGAAAATTTTGAGCGCCGGGGGTGCCTCGTTCCAATCGACGGGAAAATCATGCACGTTCCCTTCGTATGCTTTCCAATAACAGTTTGCCGATTCAGAATCGTAAAAAAGAATTCCAGTGAATCCCGATTTTGTCAATTTCATCGTTTGATGAATGATTGCATCGAGAATTTTTTGCAGATCTACTACGCCGACAAGCTGTTTGTCTATTTCACTCAGCTTTTCCTGTTCCCACACGTACAATGCCTGTTCCCGTTCCAGCATTTTTCTTTCTGTCACATCCCGGAACGAGATGAGCACAGCCGGCATCCCTTCCCATGCAATCGACAAAGTATGCGCTTCAATATCGATAATATTTGCACTCTTTGTCCGGCATCGAAACTCTCCATTATCGAACTGAGCGCTTTCCGAAACGATTTTTTCAATTGTAATTTTTTCGTATCCCTCGATCTGGAACAAGTCTGAAAAAGAAACATGCTGCACATCTTCGCCCGATTTGTAACCGAAAATATTGAGCGCCCTTGGATTTGTATAGACCAGTACATTGTTTTGAACAACCATCAATCCGTCGAGAGACCCTTCTACGATTTCTTTATAAAGCTTCTGTGTTTGCTCTAACTTTTGAGCGTATTCCCTTTTTTCGGTTGCATCCGTATAAAAAACGATGTACTCAAGTTTGTGTTCGCTGTGGCCGGTAAAAGGAACTATAAGAATATCGGCCTCCGCAATGCGTCCGTCGGACCGCTTATGCAGAATTTTCCCCGACCACGATTCTTCTTGATGCAGCGCCTGTTTGACAGTTTCCCATATCGATGTATCCTGAGCACCGTTGCCGCCGTCAATCGTCCGCAGGAAGGAATCATTTTCCCCTGTATCCGGATTCAATCCGCTCCACTTATAAAAGGCTGGATTTGCATAACGGGTTGTCCCGTCGGATCGAATTATTTGAATCGGATTGAGAGTCGATTCCAAAGAAAATAATAAACTATCGAGTTCTTCATCCTTTTTTTTCCTTTGCTTTCTATACAAAACAGCAAGAAGCAGTGCAGATCCGTAGACAATGGCGGCAAGCATGATCGATAAAAACATCCAATGCTCTCCTGCCGAAGATTCTTCATCGCGCATCTGCTGAAGCCGCATCATTTCTGAAAGAAGAAGCGCGTCGTTTTCTTCTCTTATGCGAAACTTTAAAACGGAAGACGGGATTTGAATTATATTTCTCGGTAAAACGGAAACGCGCCGGATCAGGGCATCTGCCCGCTCCAAATTTTGCCGGCCGGTTTCTTTGCGGATTTCCGTACCTTCGGATTGCTCTGCCGCAGCCAATTCCCGGTACCTTTTCCAATCGTCAAGAAGGAACGATGTTCCATGTTTGAATAAAGCGGATGAGCTGTCGGTCCGGAGAGTATCCCCTTCTTCAATCAGTGAGTGATGAGCGTTTGTAAGAAGCGTAATGCGCTGCTGCTGGCGAATAAAACCGGATTCGTTCGAAGGACGGAGGGAACGCCAATAAGAAAAGAACAGCAGCAAGCTTATGATGAAGGAAAGAAAGACGATACTCTCTGCAGCAACAAAGAGACGCTTCATATACTCTGCTTGTTTCATTCGGATGCCTTGTCCCGTCGACTCAATCACAATCTTGCTCCTTTACCTGCCGACTGCACTTTTGTTTACGCGGCTTCCGTGATTCTCCGCCGTTCCATATTGTGCAATATTAGTTATTTTCCAGTCAATTGCCTATACGAGTCGACATCGAGCAATTGATCGATCTGATGAACATCTGAAATATGGATTTTAACCAGCCAGCCCTGGCCGTATGGATCCTTATTGATCTGTTCAGGATGGTCTTTGCAGAGAGCATTTACTTCCAGTATTTCCCCGCTGACCGGCGCAAAAAGGTCGGATACCGCTTTTACGGCTTCTATCGTTCCAAACGATTTCCCCTGTTCGAGAAATGCGCCGATTTCCGGCATTTCGACAAAAACGATGTCTCCAAGTTCACTTTGGGCAAAATCCGTTATTCCGACCGTTCCTGTAGAGCCGTCGACTAAAAGCCATTCATGATCTTTTGTATATTTTAATCGTTCCGGGAAATCCATGGGACACTCCTAAGATTTATAAATTGCAAATTTCAGATATCAAATTTACGGCTGCAGATTTTTTTTTCAAACAAAGCCTGCTCACGAGTTCTATTGGCTAATGACAAGTGACCATTTATTCACCATTTACCATTTTTCAGGATTTATTCCTCAAACGCAAATGTCTCTATAAAATTTGTATCGAAAATTCCGCTTTGAAATTTTTCGTTCTTCATAAGTTTTTTATGGAACGGAATAGTTGTTTTTATGCCCTCGATAACGAATTCATCGAGCGCCCGGTGCATGCGCGAAATCGCCTCTTCTCGATTTTTTCCTTTTACAATCAACTTGGCTATCAATGAATCATAATACGGCGAAATATAATACCCCGCATACGCATGCGAATCCACCCGGACGCCGAAACCACCCGGGAAATGGAGGCTCGTAATATGACCTGGTGATGGACGGAAACCCGCCGACGGATCTTCTGCATTGATGCGGCATTCGATAGCATGCCAGAGGGGCTTTATCCTTTGACGTTTGAGCCGTTCTCCGGCAACAACCTGCAGCTGCATTTTTACAAGGTCGACTCCATAGACTTCTTCCGTGACGGGATGCTCCACCTGTATGCGTGTATTCATTTCCATGAAATAGAAATTTTTATTCTTATCAAGCAAAAATTCTACAGTTCCCGCTCCTATATATTTTGCACTTTTAGCCCCCTTGATTGCTGCCATGCCCATAGCTTCACGCAATTCAGGAGAAAGAGCCGGAGAGGGAGATTCTTCCAAAAGTTTTTGATGCCGCCGTTGGATACTGCAGTCTCTTTCTCCGAAATGGAGAACTGTTCCTGCTCTGTCGCCCATAATTTGAATTTCAATATGGCGTGGTTCCTCAATATATTTTTCGATGTAGACTGCACGATTGCCAAACGCTGTTTCCGCCTCGTGGCTTGCCGTAAAGAAAGCGTTTTCCAATTCATCCTCGCTGCGAACGATACGCATCCCCCGCCCGCCTCCGCCTGCCGTCGCTTTAATGATAACTGGAAAACCGATTTCAAGTGCATTTTTTTTTGCTTCGTTGAGATCGGAAACGACTCCTTCGCTGCCGGGTACGACCGGTACGCCTGCCCGCTTCATAGTTTCTTTTGCAAAGGCCTTATCTCCCATAGCCGTGATTGCTTCCGGACTCGGTCCGATAAAAATAATTCCTGAAGAGGCGCAGATCTCGGCGAAATTTGCATTTTCCGATAAAAATCCGTATCCCGGATGTATGCTGTCCGCATTCGTCACTTCTGCAGCTGCAATCAAGCGCGGTATATTCAGATAACTTTCCTTGCTTGCCGCAGGACCGATACACACGGCCTCATCTGCAAATCGCACATGCAAAGATTCGCGATCGGCTTCCGAGTAGACCGCTACGGTTTTAATTCCTAATTCATGAGCAGCACGTATGATCCGCAGCGCTATTTCACCGCGATTCGCTATGAGTATTTTTTTAAACAAATGAGGACTCGTCTATATATGTGACGGAGACGAAATTCTATGCTTTTTCTACAAGAAAAAGCACTTGATTATATTCAACCGGTTTGCCGTTTTCAACCATTATCTTAACGATCTTGCCGTCGGCATCCGATTCAATTTCGTTCATCAGTTTCATCGCTTCGACAATACAGAGGACCGAACCGGTTTTAACGTGATGACCGATTTCTACATATGGCTCGGCTTCCGGAGTCGGCGCCCGGTAAAATGTGCCGACAATGGGAGAACGCACTTCATGAAAGCGATCCTCAGATGGGGCCGGTTCGATATGCTGTTTCGATTCCTGCGGCAGGGCCTGGCTCTCGGAAAAATTTCCGGACTGCCGCACGACAGGCGGCAGCATGATCTGTTGAGCAGCAGCATTATGGCGGGTTCTGGCGACGCGCAATTTTTTGCCCTCTTCATCGATTTCAATTTCATCGATATCGCTGTTTTCAACGAGTTTAATAATCTTTTTTATATAAGAAATTTCCATAGATACTCCGAAGTTTCTTTTTTTCCCGAACGCTATCGAGAGATCCGGATAAAAGCCGGCTCCGCCGGAATCCACATCTTATTCTGAGATGGATTTGCGGATCCTCTAATTATCAACTCCTGATTTCTCATCGACGTCTCAAGGAACGATTAATTGGCTCTTTCAAGATACTTGCCGGTACGCACATCGACCCGGATCGTATCCCCTTCATTGATGAATAAAGGAACATTAATCACAGCCCCTGTTTCAAGTGTGGCCGGCTTCTGTGCGCCTGTTGCTGTATCGCCTTTTACACCCGGTACTGTTTCAGTGACTTTTAATTCCACGTTATACGGAAGTTCAGCTCCGACAATGTCCATACCGACCATTTGAAGCTGCACGGTCTCCCCTTCTTTTATGAATTTTGCTCCCACACCGAGCGCTTTTTCATCGACAGGCATTTGTTCATAGGATTGTTTATCCATGAACTGAAAACTCGAGCCGTCATGAAAGAGATATTGGAATTCCTTTTGTTCTACGCGAACCTCTTCCACCTCTTCCCCGGATCTATATCTCGTCTCCGTAATGCGCCCGCTTTTAAGACTTCGCAGCTTTACTTGGACAAAAGCTCTTAAATTGCCCGGTGTGCGGTGTATATATTCTTCAATTCTGTGAAGTTCGCCGTTAAAGCGAATAACCATGCCAATTCGAAAGTCGCCAGTCGTTGCCATAAAATTTGTTGGAATCCTATCAATTTTGATTGAAAAGTATCAATTTTTAATAAAATTTGAGTCAAAATATACGATTTCTTGTATGTAAAGTCAAGGAAGGGAGAGGATGACCCTCAATTGCCAATTTTCAATTGCGAATTGTCAACGGTAAGATGACATATCCGCGTTGTTTGGTTCTTGTTAAAAAAGATGTAAATGAATTGTTTATATTCAATATTCGTAAATAAAGAATTTAAGATCGACGATATCCGATTCATAGTCGAAAACGACACTTCCACTGGATTTTTTCCGGTCCAGATCATCCATCGCCAGTCTGGCATTGCCGGCATAAATGGCAGGATAATAGACCACACCGTTGAACGGAATAGGCTGAAGTGTTACACCGGCATAGGTTGCATTAAATTGTTGTGATGGGAGCGCTTTATCCTCATTAGTTGCATCCGGCAGCTCATGCATTTTCTCTGAAGAGAGCATGCTTGTAAAATTAGCAGACTCAAGCTGCAAATCTCAATAATGAGTTTAGCGAGATATGTTTTTGCCGCCCATTTGTGAAACTTTACGCCATCCCAGGACAACATTCTGATCATTTGTAATAATCAATGTGTCAGCGCCCACACGACGATATTCGTTCCGAACCGCAGCGCTTCCTGCCGGACCGGTTCCGGATCGCCGTGCACATCCGGATCATCCCAGCCGTCGCTTGGATTCGATTCATAAGTATAAAAAACGACAAGCCTCCCCTGATAAAATATTCCGAATCCCTGCGGCGGTTTTCCGTTGTGCTCATGAGTCTTCGGTACTCCATTGGGAAAATTAAAAAAACAATGGAACAACCCATAACTAAAAGGCAATTCGACAAGTTCCTGATCCGGGAATATTTTTTTAATCTCGCGCCGAAAGGCTTTATCCATACCGTAGTCATCGTCCGCATAGAGAAAACCGCCATGGGTCAGATATGTCCGCAGCCGTTCTACTTCAAAGTCGGAAAATGAGATATTTCCATGCCCGGTCATAAACAAGAACGGATAGCTGAACATTTTATCGTTTGAACAATCGACAAACTCATAACACGGGTCACAATCGATATTCGTATTTTGCTGGATGAATTTCAGCAGATTGACTTCCTCTGTCGAACCGTTATACCAATCTCCGCCGCCGCTGTATTTTAGACGTGCAATGCGGAACTCGCTTTCGATGCGCGGCTGCGAATCGACTTCCATAAGCGGAATAATCAATAACAAACATATCGCAGCAAACGGCAGCCGTTTTATTCTTCCAATCAACAAATTACATGCTCCATGATGCAATTAATACTGTCATGAGAATCTCAGCAACAAGCGATAAAAACATTCATCCCTTTTATCAGATATGTTATTTTCCATCGTATGTAAAGAATGCATACCCGGTGCAAAATCCATCCTCACGATATCCGTAAAAGTGCGGATGGATCTAAACCTGATTGTTTACCGCTGTCAAACTATCGATTAAGTATTTTCAGGATCTGTTCTGCTACGAAACGATTTCCTGCATCGTTCAGATGAACTCTGTCGACCGTCAGAATTCCTTTTTCTTCATTATTCGGATTATTGGATTTTAAGTATTCGTTGAATGCTTTATGAAGATCACAGAGAACGCTGCCGGTCTCTCCGGCAATACGCCTGCTAATTCCAGAATACTCATCAAGCATTGGATCCTGAGGATTCGTTCCGTCGGTTTTTTCCCCGATAACACTCGGCGTACAGAGAATGACACGCGCACCGGTATTCTGAATAGATGCGATAATTTCTTTTAATCCCATTTCAAACGTATCCTTTGGAGTTCCCCTGAGGTTCGGCGTCGTCCAATGCCACACATCGTTGATGCCTATATAGATGACAACGATGGTAGGATATTTATCCAGAACATCCCTTTGAAGCCGTTTTTGCAGGTCCGGCACTTTATTGCCGCTTATTCCTGCTCCTAAGACTTCAATGTTTTTTCCGTCATGGTTTTTACGAAGACTATCCTGAACGAGAGCGATATAACCGTTCGGCTTTACGCCAAGCTGGGTAATGGAATCACCGAAGAAGACTATTCTTTCATCAGCGCGCAGAAAAGTCCGGTATGAAGCACATCCGGCTAATAACGCAACAAATATAATGACGGCTATTCTTAGACGGCGCCTGCCAATTGCAAACCAGCAGCTGTGAGTCTGGACGAGATAATTAATTTGGGAAAACCGGCCCAATAGTGTCTGCATTTTGCAATCCTCTCAATTATTTTTATTCTTATGCGTGAGTTCCGATCAACGAACATTTTTCTAGTCAGCGTATTTTGGAATAAATGCGTTTTTGCTCAGTCTTAAATCCCCCTGAAGATAGTATCACATAGATGTGATTCATTTTCAGGCCTCCGGCTCTTTTGAATAAAAGGGGGAAGCGCTTTTTGCAGGGAGATTTTAATAATTAAATTTAACGCTGAATAATTACGAACATTTTTAAATAAATCTGCAGAGTGCATTATTCATCGCCTCAATACGCCGGCGCTTCATTCTAAATAATTTTTCTGTTCATCTATAAATATCGCCAGTGCATTCTACTTTCTTCTGACTATTACAGTCCAGTTTTTTGATCCCGTCCCGGGAACGTCTATTTTATACTCAATATTTTTATTTAAGTCTACCGTGGATTTCCCGCTTTCCTGCTCGATATTATTTACATAAACAAGCGAGTGCATACTCGCAGTTCTAAAGACGGGCTTAACACCGGCGAGACTCACGGAAGAATCGACAACGCATTCTATGGTTGTGTTCAGCCATTCGATCGATACATTCTTTATACTGGGAAAACCAAAATCAATAAATCCAATCCGGCCATCCTGCAGGTTTTGTCCCGGCAAAAGATTTCCCATTTCAATGACTCTGAAATATTTCCTCACAAAGAGCGGTGTAAATATTTCTGCGAAATCTGTTTTCTGCAGCACTCCCGTCCATTGTTTCAGAGCTGAAGGTGAATTATCAGCGTAGAGCACCGTTGCACCGGCATAGTCGCCGTTAAAAGCGCCGTATTCCTGCAAGGCTTTTGCAATGATCTTGCATGCCGGATTAAGGTTAAGCGTATCCACGTTGAGTGCCGGATCGAGCTGAATTCTTCCGCCCATTGGAATTCCAAACCGGTTGTTCATTTCATTCGTCGTTGCTTGCGCCGTGCTTGCCGGAGGAATAAAAAATTCCGAACGCCCGCGCTGATATGCAAAGACAAGCGCGTGATCAATCCTGCCGGATTTTATTTCTTCCGGTCTGATAAGTCCGGCTATCAGGGGAAATCCTCCGGCGCGCGACCGGTGGGCATCGAACTCATTTTTCTGTTCGAACCAGGGTCGTTCAACACCTGAACTTCTTAAATCGGTTACCGCACCGAGGCCTGTGGTCCAGACACCATCCTTATTTTTGCGAGCCGCCCACATATCCCATTCCAGCATCACTGCTGTATCAAGTATACATATATGATTGTCGCTAAAATCTCCGACCGGCGGCGAGGCAATAAAATCCGGAAGAATAGGGATGCGGTTGGGTTCGGCAAACCCCTTCCCATATATACCCGGACGCGAATTGATAACGTTCATCTTTGGTACAGTATCGGAATTGACATAGTACACCGGTATTGACCAGTCGTCCATGTTTATAGAAAAGTCTCCTTTTGCAAGATCGTCAATGAGCTTGCTTGACCGGGAATCCGCCTTTGCACCGGCGGGAATCTTCCGGTTCCACGGACTATCATTGCTGAACGGCCGCCAGCCCGCCTGTGCGAATAAACCGTTCATTCCGAAAAATAATAAACCCAAGGCAAAAATATATTTTTGCAAGTTCATAATTTTGAATTATAGGAGTTTTCCATTGTCATATTAAAATTCCCGGCCGGGATCAAAAATGTCACCGCCGGCAATATGGGAACAGTTGATGCTGTCATGATCAAATTTATACCATCCGGCAGTGAAATGCAAGCAGGTTCTATGAACATCTCCAGGTTCTCAAGAAGTTCGCACCTTCGCAAGCAAGTTTCGGCAAAAAGTAATCGTATGTCCATTTGGGATTTTCAAACGATCTCGACTCCCATGCAACATTTTCTCCTATTCCTCTGAATAGTTTCCCGGAATCATATTTCAATGTCCATAAACCTTCTGTATGAAGAAATCCATTTTTACTCGACTGCACTGCAGTAAATACGGAAGTATCGGAATTTATCGCTTTATGAGAGTTCCGGATCAATTGGAAGAAATACGTATATGTTCCAGCCTCCTGAGCTGCTAAACGCGCCTTCCAAAGAGAACAGACCGTATCACCCGAGACGTAAAAACAAGGCACGAACAATTCTTTTCCGGATGGCGCGGTGAGGTGCATATCCAATTTAATATCGCTTGCTGTATACGGATTTTTAAAACCTGAGGAAATTATAATGTTGAATTCAGTTTTTTCATATTGAGACGGATTTAGAATGAGAAGCTTTACAGAAGTTATCTTACCTTCTGCATGTACGAAACAGAGAAGGCTCACGGCGAAAAAGAGGACATGTATTTTTTCCATTCTCATCTTCCAGGGCGTTCGCGGCAACCGAAATATTGAATAATGAATATACTTAAAATTGACTTTGTATTGCATTTTTTGGTTAATTTTGCTTACGTTCTTATTGATGTCGCTCCGCAATTTAAGTTCAGGCCGACATTCGTGCCGTTACTTTTTTACATACCTTATGTGATATTCTTTATGTAAGAAGATAGTATAGATCAAGCTGTGTGATTATAGAATAGAACAGAACCGATTCCGAATGAGTGTTTTTTACAGCGAACTTGCTTATTTTTTAAATGCCGGATCATAAACTTAAAAGCGACGAAGAATTATTTCACTGTTTACAGGAGGGTGATGCAGCAGCATTGAAGCTGTTGTTTAAAAAATATTATTCAACTCTCTGTCACTTTGCATTTGCATTCGTAAAGAGCACCGATCTCGCACAGGAAGCAGTATCGGATGTGTTTCTTCATATTTGGTTAAGAAAAAAAGATATTCAAATAAGAACGAATCTCAAGACATATATATATACTGCGGTCAGAAACCGGTGTATTCAGTATCTGAGACATCGGGGGAATCGTTTTTTTGAAGACATGGAAACTGCCGGCACAGATCATATGATTTCGGACTTGAATGCCGATAGGCTGGTATCTTTTGAAGAACTAAAGGATGACATAGAAGCTTTATTGCGGCATCTGCCGGAGAAGAGGCAAATTATTTTCAGGATGAATCGCCTGGACGGCTTAAGTTATCAGGAAATAGCAGATATCCTTTCAATATCTGTGCATACCGTGCAGAATCAAATGACGGCGGCAGTTAAATTTATAGCACAGAGACATCGCCCTGAGCGATGATTCTCCATCCAAGTATACCCGTACTTCGGTATTCCGGCCAAACAATCATTTTTTCTGAATTTTTGAACTCCGGATAGTAGGAGTGCGCGGTTTATTGCGTCTTACTATAGAGACCCTTTTTACATCGTATACATTCTATGAAAAGGCAGCGCTATGAATGAAGAACAATTTATTCATTTGACGACAAAATATCTTTCGAAAGAGGCTTCAGTTGAAGAGATTGAGATCTTGTTTTCCATGCGAAAACATAGCAAATATTCCGCACTCTTTGCGAGAATAAGCAGGCAGTGGAATAAATTGGCACACAAGGATTCCGACGACGCATTTGATGTTGAGAACGGACTGAAACGGCTCGCAGCAAGTATTCGGAATTACGATCCATCGTTTCAATGGGAACAAAAAGCACAACAAAAACATTTTATGTTTTTTCAGTCGATTTCTTCCCGGATCGCCGCTTCCTTCGCCGTTCTCATCCTTTTTATTGCGGGTACTCTTCTCGTGTCTCATTTTCTTATGCTGCGGCCTGCTGCAACAACATGGAATGAAAAAAGAACGATGATGGGAGAGAAAGCCGTTGTCACACTGCTCGATGGAACGAAGATTATACTGAATGCAGACAGCAAGATAAAATATCCTGTTCGGTTTGGCGAAGAATCGCGCGAGGTTCTCCTGCAGGGCGAGGCGTATTTTGAAGTTACGCATAATGTTGAAAAACCGTTTAAAGTTCGCACGGGAAATATTTCAACAACTGATCTTGGAACAAAGTTTAATATAAAGTCTTTTCCATATGAAAAGAGCATCACTGTTTCTCTTGAAGATGGAATAGTTGAAGTGTCAACGAATCAATCAAGCAAGGAGATAAATGGAATAATCTTAGCGCCGGCACAACAAATTGTTTACAATAAAGAAAACGAGACAAGCACGGTAAAGCCATTCGATAATCAAAAAGTCAGCGGCTGGAAAGACAACATCCTTATTTTCGACAATGAACCATTTTCGGAAGTGTGTATTTCTCTTGAAAGATATTTCGGTGTCAAGTTCGAAATCGCAGATTTATCCGTATCCAGCCTGCCTATAAAGGCAAATTTTAACAATGAATCATTTTGGACGGTGGTAAAGGTCATCAAAAAAGCAACGGGTTTAACCTATAAAACCAGTATAGAAAACAACGAGATAAAGAAAATCGTTTTTTATGAAAAATAATGTCTTCCGATTAATTCAAAGAATCATATACTCCTCAATCCTTGGACTGATTCTACAACCCATTGTAGCGATTGATCTTTTTGCCATATCATCTTCCGGAGATATAAGCTTGCAGGATGTGCGGGTCAAAATGAGCAGAGAAAACATTTCACTCGAACAAGCGTTTCAGATTATCGAGCAACAGACCGATTTTAAATTCTTTTATATCAAGGAAGATCTGCCTTTACAGGGAAAAGTTACAATTCTCCCGAAAGAGGAAAGTCTTTATAAAATTCTCCAGGAATTTGCAAAAGATTGTGCTTTAACGTTTAATCGCGTTGATAATCAAATCATTGTTAAGAAAGATTCAACTGTTCAGTCTGGAAAATACAAATTGCAGGGAATCGTTCGCGACGGTTCGACACACGAAGTGCTTGTTTTTGCGAATATTATGGTTAAAGGATCGCAGCAAGGAACTACAACAAACGCGAATGGAATGTTCTTATTGTATTTTCCCCCCGGAAACTATACACTTATCTGCCGTTTTGTCGGATATAAGACAGTGGAAATTCCCGTTTCAATAAAAGAAGATACACAACTTTCAATAAGCCTCTTTGCAACGGATGTCTTTTTACAGGATGTGACAGTTTATGCTAATCCAGCTGAAGATGAAACAAGTCAAAAAGAAGTGAGCGCGCTATCTCTCCAAAGCGAAACAATCGGCAAGATCACAAGCCTTATACCGGATGTGCTGCGCAGCGTCCAAATGCTTCCCGGCGTCTCGAATGACAACGAATTAAGCGCAAAATTCAATGTTCATGGCGGCGATGAGAATGAGAACCTTGTTTTAATTGATGGCACTCAGGTTTACGAACCGTATCATGTGAAGGAAGCTTCTAACGTTAGTATCGGTATTTTTGATGTCGACATGATTGAGAAAATGGATTTGATAACCGGCGGTTTTAGCGCCCGTTACGGAGACAAGATGAGCTCTGTGCTTGATATCGAATACCGTGAGGGAAGTACAGATCGAGTAAAAGGCCAGGCCAGTCTTAGCATGACTGATTTAGATGCACTTCTCGAAGGACCTATCGGAATTGATGGATCTTTTATTATCGGTGCAAGGCAGAGTTACCTGCAATATGTCTTGAAGATGATGAATCAGGCACCCCAAATACACCCGTCGTATAATGATGTCCAAGGAGTGCTCGCGTACAAGCTTGCGCCTCAGGATAAATTACTGCTGAAGTTTATTTATGCCGGCGATACTTTTACATATGACCCGACAACAAGTTCCTCAAATGCATACACGAACCCTTATCATAGTGATCATGGATATATCGGTTCTTTATCGCAATCATGGTATGATTCAAGCGAGGGACATGCCAACTACTACACCAGCATGATCGCAATTCAAAACAGCTACATCGTCTCTTCATCGGCTCTTTTGAAATCAGAAGTATCGTATTATGATGAACTGGAGTCGGAACATTCCGATAATCTTTACCTTTACGGAGACACTTTTCATGCGGGGGTCATCAATGCCTTTTACAACAGCGCATCCAATTACCTGTATGACAATAATCTTCGTATCCGGACATTGGAATTCAATTCGTCGTATGACATGCAGGTTACACATTTCTATACTATCAAAACGGGTGCAAACTATCAACGCATCTTTTATCACCAGGACATGACTTATCAAGAGACTTTTTCGTATTCAACCAATAATTACCGATATCCTGTAATAACCGATAGTCTGTGGAATATAAACGGACTCGGCAATATTTTCGGCAGTATCGATGCGCAGTCATTTAAAGGCGCATGCTATCTTGAAAATATATTTCAAATCGATGAGAGAACGATTCTTAATGTCGGCGGAAGATATGACTATTTCGATCTTAATAAGGACCTAACATGGAGCCCTCGCGTGAATATTGCATACAAAGCATGTTCTGAGATTACCGTACGGGGAGCATGGGGATATTTTTATCAATCGCCAATTTACGAGCAACTTGCATACTCTACAGCATCCGACACTAATACCCAATCGCAGAGGGCTATTCATTATATTCTTGGCACAGATTTCAATCTCATCTCAGACGACGAGGATCATAATATTCTAAAGTTGAAACTTGATGTATACGAAAAAACGTATAGCAATCTTATTTCATCAACCGTTTCAAGCTACGGCCAAATTTATTACTCGCGGAAAAATGATGCAATCGGCAGCGCTTCCGGCCTTGATGCCTATTTAATGTATTCAACATCAGGAATATCCGGATGGATAAGCTATAGTTTACTGAAAGCAGTACAAAAATTGGCGACAAATGATACTCTGGGTTACTTTCCGAGAAATACCGATCAGCGGAACACAATAGCTGTTGTCGCTGATTTTAATCTGGGCAATTCCTGGAACATGAACACCCGTATGGTTTATGGCAGCGGATATCCGTACACTCCTGAAGTTGCAGTATATAATAAGTTGTCTTATTCGTGGGAATGGCAATCGGGGAATCCTAATTCATCTTACCTGCCTGCCTATAAGAGAATCGATGTTCGAGTATCTAAGGATTTCGATATTTTTGGAGCAGCAACATCGGCTTTCCTCGATATAAGCAATCTCTTCAATTTTACGAACATTCAATCGTATTCCTATCAGTACGATAACCATGGAAATCCGGAAATCGTAGCTCAGAAACTGTGGCCGATATTGCCGACACTGGGGATGACAGTTCGATTTTAATTTATGATCTGCTCTCCGGCCGTTGAAACATTGGTAAAGCGGATTCCTGCGCAATTGATCCGCCAAAGATGCAGTCGAATTTCAGTATTTCATTCTTTTTTCGATGACGCGCAGTATTTCCTGTGATTCTATCGCGCGCATGCAAACAAAAGTTTTTATCGGGCACTTTATACCGCCGTGAATAGCACAGGGACGGCAGTCAAGTCCTTTTGTTTCCACAACAACATCATGAGCGCCGAATGGAGCAAAACCGAATTCCGGAACAGTTGATCCGAAAATTGCAACGACCGGAGTTCCCACGGCCACAGCAATATGCATAGGAGCGCTGTCGTTGGAGATCAGCAGCCTGCATCGTTTAATCGCTTCTGCAGACTGGAGCAGCGATAATTTTCCCGCAAAATTTATACAATTGGTCATTCCAACAGACCGGCGGATCTCTTCACAAAGAGCCTCGTCCTCTTTTCCCCCGATCAGGATAACGGTATGATCTGCTGAAAGTTTTTTTGCGACTTCTGCGAACCGTTCAGGCAGCCATTGTTTTGTTTTCCATACTGTTCCCGGTGCAACGGCAATCCAAAGTTTTTCTTCTTCCGGCCCCTGTGCTGAAGACAGCCGATCCACTTCCGCAGCGTCCTGAACCGACGGGTAGAGCTTCGGCAGTTCCTTGTGCTGAAGGTTTATTCCCAACGGAACCAATAAAGAATAATTCCTCTCTACTTCATGCTTGCCCGAATCATACCGAACAAGATCGGTAAAGAATACTTTGCCGGCGCTCCGATCGAATCCTATTCTTTTGGGAATATTCGACAGTCTGGCAAGCAATGCGCTTCGAAGAGAGCGATGAGGCACAACGGCGAGATCATATTTCCCGAGCTGCAATTTTTTAACCTGCCGGAAGAATCCGCCGAGCCCTTTTTCCGATTTTCTTTTATCGTACGATAGAACCGAAGTAAACAGAGGATTGTTCGCCAGCAAATCCGAAGCACGTGGAATAACGACAATATCGATCGATGCACCCGGAAAAGAGCGTCCCAATACCTGCACCATCGGCAGTGTAAGAATCACATCTCCGATAAATGCAGTTTGGATAACAAGAATTTTTTTGAATTCAGAAATCATAGCGGAATATACACCCTGTCCGGAACGTGTTTCCAGCGCTTATGCATCCACATCCATTGTTCCGGATGTTCACGAATTAATTGTTCGGTTAATTTTATGTGTCTTTGCGTAAGTTCTACGATATTCTTTTCCGATGCACCGTCGAGATCATCGGATGGAACTT
>Ga0182017_10000377_pt1 | contig 34920 bp, 23 predicted proteins | sample 712E3DmetaG_FD_120492 | JGI IMG/M metagenome (GOLD analysis project Ga0182017, IMG submission 120492) | Permafrost microbial communities from Stordalen Mire, Sweden - 712E3D metaG | ecosystem: Environmental > Terrestrial > Soil > Wetlands > Permafrost | place: Sweden: Stordalen | collected... | reverse complement strand
TCATCACAGCATCGCTTATTTCGCCTTTACTGATGCTGTCCTTGTATTCCCATGCAATTTTACCGTTGCGCACGATATACATATTCTGCCTTTTAGCCTCGCCGGCATAAAAGAAATCGAACTGGGACAAGCCCTTGCCAGGCAATATTTCCGGTGCTGAAGGGGCTGTGGCTGACTGAAGGGTTGTTTGCGAAAAAGCCTGTTGGTTTAACCCTGTTAAAAATGTTGAAATCAATGACAATCCAAAACAAATAAGACGGTTGTTAAAAGATAAAATAGTTGATTTAGTTTTCATAGGTATAAGGTTTTATTTTGAAGATATGCCTGTTGGGATGTAAATAAGCTCAATCCCTTTTCCCTTTTTGGGGTCGAGGTTACGCGAATAGCTCATGGCCAGGTCGTTGTCCCAATGCTCGAACACCCCGAGGCTTTTTATGGGTTTGCCGTCCTGCATGTACTTTGTACCGGATGGCGCATTGTCGGGTGTTGCCATTTCTCTGAGAAAATCGTCGGCATTTTCGCGGACTAAAATCCGGGGAACATTGTGATACGATGCTTCGTTATTGTTTTTGCTTTGTGCATACATAATATCGAGACCAACGGACTGAATGGCAACACCATCAAACGAAGCCAGAACACAAGCAGGCCATTCGGGGTTTTCGTAAGGTACTACCTTGTTGTTGAAAGGTGGATTAGGAAAATGCAGCGGATAGCAGCGCCATTTGCGCCCACAGTACAAACCATCTAAAACATAAAGTATGGTTTTCCCTCCAAGGTTAGGCGATGCAGCCAAATCCACCAGCGGCGAATAGGCATTTTTCTTACCTTCTTTTTTGGTATTCAGGATTGAGTGAAGCTCAGGGGTTCCTTTGATGGAACCGGCATGGTTTTTCCCGCTCATGGTCAGCGCGGTTTGACCTTCGTCGCCATCTTCCATGTAATTATATGGATATGAATGTAGTTTTAAAAGAGCCAGGTTTATGAGGTAAGTGGCATCTTTAATTTGACGTGGTATGAGTTTGGCATCTTTATAATTGCCTGCCGAATAACTAACTCCTTCAACCCAGTCGGCAGCTTCGAGGCCATGATGGTCTCCGTACCCCGGATTAACAGGCTGGGCATCGGTGGCTGGTTTTTCCTGTACAAACCGCACATCCTTAAATTCTTTCCATATAGTAGTAAGCATGGCCGGGAAAATTGAACGACGAACATCGTAAACGATAATGTTGTTTTGCGGTACATTTGCATTGTAAACCAATTGCCTCACCATGGCCAATACCATTTGTGGTGTTGCATCGGTTTGATTATCGGTTTTTTTCTCGCTACTATTGTTCAGATTGACCTTAACGGCCACAACTTCGCTTGGCTGGTATCCTCTTTTAGCCATCCCACGGCTGTTCTTGTTGTAATATCTAAAAATATTGTCCCAGGCTTCCTTGTCCTTCTTTGCACCTGTAAGCTTTTGCAGGGTAACCGACAGCATTTCGTTAATTTTTTCAACATCGGTATTTTTATCAAGCCACCATTGGTCCTCCTGTTTCTTCCAATTGCCAGCCCATTTGGTGGCCAGGGGGTTTCGCGACATAACAACCCGACCAGGGTAAATACCAAGGGCTGTACCAATCGGTTTGTTGGACTCGCCGGGTTTCCAGTCGAAACCAACCGCAGGGACATAAGTAGTATCTGCAGGAACTGCCCCGAACGTTTCGTTTAAACCTAATGGCATAATGGTAAGCCATCCGATTAGGACTACCATTGATACAATGGTACACAATGTAAGTACCATGCGATATTTGGCAAAGGTTTTGCCCAAATATTTTATGGCAAACATGCTGGTTAATGTACCGGTTAACCAGATTACAAAAGCGCTGGCAATGGGAAATACAGCACGCTGGCATGGATAAGCGGCCCTGCTTGGTTTTGGAATGACACGGATTAAAAACCAAATTAATGCACTAAATCCGAGAACAATAACTGCCACCTTGCTCCAAATCTTAACAACTTTGACGGAAGGGTTTTTCGGGGAATGTTTAAAATGTATATTCATAAGTAATTAATTGTTTTGTAGTTACATAGGTTATCATTTTTCTTACAGGACAGACATAGTCCAGGTTTTGGTATCAAATCTGGATTTACTTCTTTTCCATCTTCATCAAATAGTGTTATAAACTATTTTTTTCAAATTTATTCAAATCTCACGTATTTCTTGACAGTTTTTGCATTTTCTATATCTGTTAATTTTTTTAATAATAGAAACGCAGCAACAATCGCAGTTGATATCCCTTTTGGTTAAACGCTAATTATGAAATAACCAGTTATTTAAATATAATAGGGGGGTCGATAACTCCATAGAAAAAAGCAGCTCCTATTTAAGAAACGGATTTCGTGCAACCGAGACTTCATGTTGAGCGCTGCGTGCCAAATGAAGTCCTATTTATTAGGCAAAGTAATTTTTCTTTTCTTTCATTTCTTTAATGGTTTCTTCCAATCCTTCTTTATATGATGGATATTCAGGTTTCCAGTCTAAAAGTAAATATAGCTCAGATGCCTATTTTGGGCAAATTCAGATTGGAACTTTAGTTTGCTAATTATTGATACTCTTTATCTGGTTTTTTAAACTATTAGCCAAAGAATCAAGTTCATGTGATACCTCAGAAATTTCTTTCGCAACAATTGTATGGTGATTTATTATTTCAAGTAAATCTTTAAGTTTAATCATAATTTGTTCAATAGAATCTCGTTGTTCGAGGCTTGATCTTGAAATTTCACGTATGAGAATAATTGTTTTTTGAACATCGGGAATAAATCCCAAAATTCTTTTTCCCGAAATTTCGGAAACATTGGCGCCCTTTTGAGCCAAATCAGTAATTTCCTGAGAAGCTGTTTTACTTCTTTCAGCAAGTTTTCGAACTTCATTTGCTACAACAGCAAAACCTCTTCCATTTTCTCCTGCTCGCGCAGCTTCAATAGATGCATTTAATGATAACAAATTTGTTTGCCTGAAAATATCATCGAGTATTGCCAGCTTCTCGACTATCGAGTTTATTTCTTCCATGTTTTTAATAGCAGCCGATTTCACATCGTCTAATTGGTCGAGCGTTTTATTTGTAATAACATTAGCGGTTTCCGCATTGCCAGAATTCTTGCGCGAACTTTCTGTCACTTCCAATACTGCATTCTCAATTTGAGAAGCAGCATTGGTTTGTTCGTTAGCCCCATTGGTAAGCAAATCAGCCTTTTCACTCAAAATGAGACTTGTTTGAAAAAGTTGTTCGCTTCTTTCTTTAATAATATTTATCATTTGTTTTATATCACGGGTGCGGTCTTCAATTGCTTCTTCAAGTTTTTGCTTTTGCAATTGAACACTTCTTAGTCTAACTTTAAAAGCCCAAAGTACAATGGCAATGATGACTAGAAAAACTAAAATTCTAAAAAACCAAGTCTTCCACCATGGCGCTTTTACTTCAATATTAATAGAAGCTGTTTTTTCGCTCCATATACCGTCACAATTACTAGCACGAACTTTGAGTATATAATTTCCAGGATATAAATTCATATATGAAGCAATACGTTTATTTGCGTTGGTTTTTGTCCATGCTGTATCAAGACCATCCAACATATATTCGTATTGGTTATTTTCAGGTGAGATATAGCTAAGTGCTGCAAATTCGATGGCAAAATTGCTTTCCAAATGAGAGAGTACCAGTTCCGATGTTTCGCTTATATTTTTCTCTAATATTACCCTGTTATTTACACTATCGCCCGTATTTACTTCTTTCCCGGAGATAAATAATTGTGTAAAAACAACATTGGGCGCAGTAGGATAGTCTTTAATTTCTGAAGGCATAAAACAATTAAAACCATTGTTTCCACCAAAATACATCTCACCGGTAGTGGTGTTTTTAAATTGTGAAGTACAATTAAATTCGTTCCCTTGTACACCATCTTTAGTATTATAGTTCCGAATACTATTTGTTGTAAGGTTGCAGCGTGAAATGCCTTTATTGGTTGTAATCCAAAGGCAATTATTTTTATCTTCTAAAACGCCATTTATGAATTTTCCAGACAACAAATCGTTCCAACCGGGTTTAATAAAATGTTTGGAAGTGTAATCAAACATAGTTAATCCAATAGCTGTGCCAACCCATAAATTATCTTTACTATCCTGGATTATTGCTCTTACGTCATTGGATGGAATAGACGACGAATCGGCCTGGTTTGATGTATACCTTGTGAACGTTTCAAAATCCGGGTTTAGCAAATTCAAGCCGTCCCTTTGCGAACCAAACCAAATATTATGGGCTTTATCTTCGAGAATTATAACTACATTTCCAACACCATGATTAATGCCACTATTTTCGTTGCAATTAAAGTGTTTAAATGTTCCTGTTTCGCGGTCCATTAAATCGAGACATCCGCCATTTAGTCCAATCCAAAAATTATTTCGGGAATCTTCAAAAATTGCCCAAACATTGTTATTGCTAATGCTTTTTGAATTATCCTTATTGTTTAAATATCGTTTGAAGCGCTTATTTTTAGTGTCCATTAAGTTTAAACCATTGGCATAAGTTCCCAACCAAAGATTCCCTTTTTTATCTTCATAAATAGATTTTACAACATTGCCACTTATCGAGTATGGGTTATTAGGGTCAGTTTGAAAATTAGTAAAAGAGTTATTGTTTTCATTAAAAAGGTTTAATCCTCCCCCATCAGTACCTATCCATAAATTTTTTTTCGAATCCTCAAATATGGCTATTACTGATTTATTGCTAAGGCTATTTTTCCCTGCCTGCGCTGTATAATGCCTGAATTTATTTTTGTAGGGACTGTACAAGTTGACGCCACCCTGGTAAGTACCTACCCATAGAGAGCCTGATTTATCAGCATAAATAGAATAAACGGCATTGCAGTTTAAACTGCTTGCATCGCCAAGGTCATTTTTTACATTTAAAAAATCATCTGTTTTTGGGTTATATATGTGCAACCCACCACCATCAGTACCCAGAATAATATTGCCATTATATTCCACAAGCGACCGGACAATTTTACTAGGCAAAGCATTGATGTTGATTTCTTCAATTTTTTTTGTGTTTATGTTCATTTTAAAAAAACCATTGGAATTGGTACTAATCCATAAATTACCAACATTGTCATTAACTAATGACACCCCAAAATCCCAACCAAAACGTTTATAGTCTGGTTTAAAAACAAATTTTTTAAATTCATTTGTATTCAAATCAAATAAATCAATAGCGCCGCAGTCCGAACCTATCCAGAATTTGGAATCAGAGTACTCAACTATACTATATACAAAATCATCGCCAATACTATTATTTAGGTCGGAACTATTGTGTTTGAAGCTGGTAAAAGCTTTTTCGCCCGGTTTTAGTATATTCAATCCTCCACCAATTGTGCCTACTAGCACAGTGCCATTTTTTGCGACAACAATCTTTTTTACATTATCTGAGGTTAAGGAGGGCAAATTATTGCTCAAATAGCGGGTAAACTTGTCTGTTTGTCTATTATAATAATTAATTCCGTTACCACTGGTGGCTATCCATAAATTACTCAGGCTATCTTCTGCAATTGAAGCAATAGCGTTTCCACTAATTGAAGTAGAATCGTTTTGAATTGATTTGTATACTTTAAATGTATAGGCGTTATACATGTTTAGCCCATCCAATGTGCCAATCCAAACAAACCCCTTTGAATCCTGAAAAATGCAATTTATAATACCATTAGAAAGACCATTATCTACAGTAATGTGGGCAAATTTATATTCCTGCGAATAAGTAATACAAGGTATTATAAAAACTATAAATAAGAAAAACAACTCTTTTTTCAATTCTTTCATTTTAATAAAAGCTTTAAATTAAAAAACCTATTGAAAAGTCTTTTAAATTCCTAATATTATTAATATTAGGAATAACGTCTCTTTTATTTCTAAGTTAGCAATATTATTTAAAATGAAAAAGCTTTTTAAAGCTAAAAACACAAAAACAATTCACGTTTCTTGATTTTTATGCAACCATTCGAAAGTATTTTCTTATCTAGGATAGAAGCTCGTTGATTTGCTTAATTCTGGTAGTGATTTTTGGTTTGCCAATTAATTTACTTTTTTGTTTAAGTATATTGACAATAGCGAAGCGAAGTCCTGGTTTATCGGGATGATGAGCAAATTACCAATGACTAATCACTAGTTACAGATTACTGCCAACTGCGACTACCGCTGATTTACTGATTATTTATTGCTGTTTAGCCTAATACCATTATCTTCAATGGATATGAGCTTTGTTTTGTAAAGGGCGCCTACTGCCTTTTTATAAGTTTTTTTACTTACACCGAACAAGTTATAAATAGTTTCCGTGGGACTTTTATCGGTTACTGCTATGAAACCCCCATGTTCTTTAAGTTTATCAATAATCACCTGCGATATTTCATCAATTTTTTCATAACCTGGTTTTTGAAGGCAGAGATCTATTTTTTCATCGTCCCTGATCTTTTTAATATATCCTTTTATTTTCTGCCCTTTATTTAAAGGCCTAAAAACCTCGTTTTTGTAAAGAATGCCCCCATGGGTATTGTTGATAATAGCTTTATAACCAATCTCAGTTTCGGTGCAAATAAGTAAATCTACCTCTTGTCCAACCTCAAATTCTGGTGGAAGGTTATCGAGAAATTTATCCAATTTTGCAGAAGCAACAATACGATTGCTTTCAAGGTCCACATAAACGTAAACAACATAGGATTTACCTTCTACCATTTTTTGCTTTTGTTCCCTAAACGGCACCAACAGGTCCTTTAGTAAACCCCAATTCAGAAAGGCCCCGATGGAATTAACCGAACTCACTTCCAGGAAAGCAAATTCGTCAACCATAGCATAAGGTCTTTCTGTAGTGGCAATAATTCGATCTTCGGAGTCGAGGTAAATAAATGCCTCGATAATATCATCAGGTTTGCAATTTTCAGGAATATACCTGCGGGGCATTAATATTTCGCCATGTTCTTTTCCATCCAGGTAAATACCAAAATCAAGCTCCTTAACAATTCTTAGTTTGTTTAATTTTCCGAGTTCTGCCACTTAAACTATATTTACGATAAGGCTGCAAAGGTACGGGTTTTTATGCGAGAAAAAGTAATCCTGAATTATATCTGATAAAAACCTCAAAACCCTGAGCTTCTATAACCAGAACATAGTTAGGCAATTCTTTTTGGTGTAAGCGATAGCGAGTAAATGCTTTTAAGTAAGGGATTTAAAAAATCTTTATTCTGGTACAAAACATTACAAGCAACTTTTATATTTCTAATTATTTGATCAATCAAGTCCTGGGTAAAATATTTACCAATAAAAATTATACTGTATTGATAATCTTTTTTATCAAACAAGTAAATGATCACATCTTTGTTAGTGCCGGGAGCACCGAATTGAAACCCTTTAACCACATTGGTTTCAAAATTGCTAAAATGTCTATCATACCCACTTGCAATAGCCATTTCTTTGAATTTCAATATGGTATATTTAAGGATAATATTGGAATTGGAATCATATAGTTTAATATCCTTTGGACTCAAATTAAAGATATGCTTAAGAAATTGATAATTAGACACAATATTGTTTTTTGCGAAATATTTTTTATACATGTCTTTATTAATATTCTTATCAATTTCCTGAAAATGTTTCATATAATTCAGTTCCTTAATGTTGGAATCATACGTAATTATTATGGTCGAACTATCTCCAAATGTAATCAGTCTGGCATTATCATTATATATTGAATCATAGATTATTTCTAATCTTTGTGGCACTGTAACAGTTAAATTTTTAATCCGGCAGTTAATAGCGATGTCCTTTAGGCTATCTATAGTATCAATTTTTCTAAAGGTAGGTATATGATTTAATAGTTCTTTTGGATAATCATATTGAAAAATTTGTTTTGCCTTATACAATGTATTTATTTTGTTTATTACAATAAATAAAACAAATCCGGTAAACGCTAATATCAATAATTGGGGTATCTTTTTCATAAAAAAAGGCAACAAGTTAATGATAAAAACTATGTATCACTACCTATAACGACCTGACTACCCAAAAGGTTGCAAATGATGGAGAATTATGATTTTCAGGTTATTAATTTTATGTGTATCCGGTTGCTGACCTTACTTTACAATAATCAACTTCGCTTTAGAGGAAGTTCCGTTGATTTTTGCTTCAAGAATATATATGCCCTGGGTATATGATGACAGGTCGAAGCTGAAGCGATTGGCTTCTTTGGTCACATTTAAATGGTTTATGTAAAGTAATTGACCAATTTGGGAAATGATTCTCAGTTCTGCAATGCCATCATCTGCATTGGATATAATGATGTCGAACTGCCCATTAGACGGGTTAGGGAATACTTCAAGACTGTTGCTTAAAAGATCAATGTCAAAATTTCCCGTAGCACCGTTATAACCGTCAACCTGTAACCAATAAGCTTTATAGGGACCAACAGAAAGATTTTGGATAAGGGAAGTAGCATCAGTAGAAGACCGATCGTCATTAGCTGCCAAAATTATGTAGGAAGAAGGATTACCGGATACAATATCACTGTAATTAGCTGCATCATAAACCGTAATGCGATCGTTAAAACCGCGTGTATCCAAGGTAATTTTTCCGTTAGCCGGGCCTAAAAATGTGAACCATATCGTATTTTTCAACACGCTATCGGGCTTGGTACTTGGGCACCAGGCATTGTCAGAATAACAGCTTGTGGTGGATGGATGTGGCTCATGCTTTTCCACGGATGCACAAAAATTTGAATAGGCAGGGTTTCTGCCTGGCTGCAAGCGTATGGCATTTTCTATATCGTCATTGGTTGGCATTATAATTTTTATGCGCAAGCTATCCGTCATTATACAAGTGCCGAATGTTCCCGTTACCTCGACCCAGGAAGTGAAAGAACCGTTTTTCTTTTCTGCCGGTTTTAAGGAAAGATATAGGCTGTCTGAATGAACTACATAATCTATTTTATCAGTTCTTTCAAGCTTAAAATCATAATTCTTCGCTCCGGAAGCAATCAAAGGATATTTAATTAAATTACAACCGCAAATAATGCTATCGGCAGCTAATCCTGATAGTGCAACCTGAATGTTACCGGCAGAGATGTAATTTGTTTTCGTGATGGAGTCAGTTCCATTGATGTTTGTCACGGTAAGTGAAATGGTATAATTACCCTGGTTGTTAAAGATAATTTCAGGGTTTTGCGAATTGCTGTTAGCGCCGTTTACAAATGCATAAGAAGTTGGTGTTACCTTCCAATGCCATTGCTTAGGGGAATATTTACTTTCATCTGTAAACATCACAGGGGCGCCAACACAGACGTGAGTAAGCTCAGTTGAAAAAGACGCCTGAGGTTTTATGGTCATATAAATACCATCCAAAGTTAAAGTACCTGAATTATCTGGATCGAGCCAATGTTGTAACTGGTTGGTATTATTGGAACTATAATTCCATGAAAGGGAGTATTTACCGAAGTAACAATTGGTGCTGGAACCACCATGTAATTGACCAATAGCCCTCTGGTTATCATCGAATAAAGGAGAGCCAGATGAGCCGCTTTCTATGCCACCATCATCAAAAACCACGTTCCAATGTGTATTAGGCGCTGTTGTTCCAGTTACAACATTGTTTTCGTCTGTCCAACTTATTGTAGATGCATAAGATTTAGGAGCATTATAGTCTAATGCTATACATTTAGATGTACCCTGGGGATGGTGGATACAGGTGCCGCTTTTGGGACTTCTGGTACTGGCATCCCATCCTGCATAATAGGGATAATATCTTGCAGGAGGAAATTCATTAAGCTGTAAAAGTGTAAAGTCTGAATAGCTATTGGTCGCTTTTAATACAGCTCCGGAAAGCGTTTGTGTAATAGTAGCATCAGAACTTGTGCAGGTAGAGTTTTCGTAATTAAAATACGTAACCAGGTTACTAGCCATGCTGTTGGTGCTAATACAGTGATTAGCTGTTTGAAAGTAGGGTATTCCATCTATTTTAACATTATTGACTAAAAATCCGGTGCAATAGTACGCATATTGATTATCGTGGTATGTCATGCGGCACACGGCATGCTTTATATCCTGCCAGTTTGTACCTTCGGTGCAATTAATTCCAACCCTGATTTGTGCAGCTTTTAGCATATCTTTGTATGCCTGAGATACAGAACCAACAATCAATTCTCCTGAAAAAGCAGGGTTAAAAGGCTCGAAATATTCAATAATTGCGTTTTCACCCTTGAATTCGGCAACAGCCAATTGGCTTTCGGAGTTGTTATTATTGCTTGTAAATGCCCCTGCAATTTTGGTAAGCGTTTCGTCGTAAATAAATACTTTGGCCTCAGCAGGAAGAAAATACTTTATGAAGTGAATTCCCAATGAGTACGCCTGTGGTGACTGAATTTTATACTGCCAAATGGTTCCTCTGCCCTGAATTTCAGTTTTAACCCCATCTTTTTTGATATCAATATCCATTTGCTGGACTATTCCGTACCTGTTGGGAATACCTTTTTGTGCTTCTTCGGCCAATAAGTAACTGGTATCAATGGCATTGAGTACTTTTATAGGGATGATTGCTGCAGCCTTGGTTTTTACCAGAAAACTCTCTGGCCATCCGGGTTCTGATAACTGAGAGCGAACATCGCACAAATAAGTAATCAGGGTCAGAAATAATAAAAAAGCTCTTTTAACCATTGGATTTCGAAAAATGTATCTTGCTATTTTATGATAAAATAATCTCAGCAATTCATCTACTCATTAAACAAAATAAAATTAAAAAACCCTCAACTTATTTTGGTTTTTTTAACGACAATTTATAAAACTTATTGCTAATTCTATGATATAAATTTTTCGGAATTGAGGATAGCTATTTTCTCCCAGCTTTATTTATGCATAAGGGCAATTTTTAATCCTAGAAGAATCAGCAAGAATCCTAAAACATTATTAATTGCTTTCTCAAACTTTAAAAATTTATTTCTTATCCAACGATGCGAAAAAAGGGTTGCCACAATCATAAACCATACGATTGCCGTAAGAATCATGATTATGGATATGATAATCACTACAAACATAGGTATATTGGGCCCTATTACCATTGTAAACAATGCAAGAAAAAACATGGTTGCTTTTGGGTTCAATATGTTACAAAGAAATCCGGATTTTATAGCGCCCATGCTTGAAATATCTGCGATTTTATCATTTCCGTCTATTTGAATTTTTGAACCTTTTGTTATTATTGCTTTTATCCCCATATAAATAAGGTATATGGCCCCAAGGCCTTTTACAATATTGAAAACAATGATCGATTTTGATATAATGAGACCAATACCAGCCATGCAATAGGTTATGTGAACAGAAAGACCTAATCCGATGCCAATACCGGTAAATATTCCGACTTTTCTGGAATAGGTAATGGAATTCTTCACGCACATCACAAAATCGGGTCCGGGACTTATGGCTGCAACCAGGTTTATAATTGTAACAGAGAGAATTAAAGGTAAATATTCCATGGGAGATATAATATTTCTCTTGATTTTCTAACGGCAGATAAGATTTGTTACTGGTTACGAGTTAATGGGTACAAATTTGTTCATGGACAAGTAACCTGCAACTTGCAATATAATTCTTATAAACTATCCCCAAAATCTGCTTTAAATTGTTTAACAAGTTTTTCAGGCCAATCGCTTGTAGGCTCAAGGCGACCATTGAAGAAACGCAATACCGCAGGCTCTTCAACAAATTTCAAACCTCCAACCAGGTTACGATGCTTATATAACCATGTCAACCTATCGAGGGTAAATTTAGTTTGCGACAGAGTAAATACACGACGCGGGAATGCTAAGCGGAGTAATTCAACATCGGCAAGAACATCATTTCCATTTTCGTCTCTTACACTCGAAACAGTGCCGCGTTCCATACCACGCACACCGGATATAATATAAAGTGCTGCTGCTAATGCGCCGGCCGGATATTCCGATTGTGGAACATGAGGTAAAAAGCCCTTGCAATCGATATGGCAACCTAATGCTCCAGCGGGAGTTACCACAGGAATACCGAGTTTGTCGAGTTCATTTACAAGATATGCTATAAATGAAGGCGATTGACTAATCACAGTTTCGTCGGTAGTTTCGCGGATGCCAACTGCCATAGCTTCGATTTCGCGAACTGACATACCACCATAGGTTAAGAAACCTTCGTAAAGGACAACTGCATCGCGCATCTTCATATATAAATCTTTACTATTGGTACAGATACCGCCACCACGGGTAGAGCTTACCTTACGACTTGAGAAATAAATTAAATCTGCCAGGCCACACATGGTAAGAAGGATTTCTTTGATAGAAGACTTCTTAAATTGAGCCTCGCGTTGTTTGATGAAATATGCATTTTCACCAATCAAACTGGCATCAAGCACAACCATAATCTTGTGCTCATTGGCAATTTTGCGAACTTCGCGCATGTTAGCCATAGAAAAAGGCTGCCCACCTATTAGGTTGGTGGATGCTTCAAGACGGATAAAAGGTATAAGGTCTGTACCATATTTTTTGATCAGATCTTTTAATTTGTTAGTATCAATGTTTCCTTTGAAAGGAACAGTACTTTTGATTTTGAGCGCTTCATCAGTATAAATTTCGAAGATGGTTCCACCGTTAAGCTCCATGTGCGCCTTTGTGGTGGTAAAGTGGTAGTTCATAGGGATAATGTCGCCCTTTTTAATGAAGGTTTGCGAAATGATATTTTCAGCAGCACGCCCCTGATGGACCGGTAATACGTATTTTGTGCCAAAAACCTCACGAATCGCATCTTCCATGCGATAGAAACTTTGCGAACCTGCATAGGCATCATCTGCCTGTAACATTGATGCTATTTGATTATCACTCATCGCATTGGTACCGGAGTCGGTAAGCATGTCGAGGAATACGTCCAGGGTATTTAGCTGAAACGTGTTGAATCCTGCATTGCGCATAGCTTTTAAACGTTGATCTACAGGATTTAAAAAGAGTTTTTGAACAACTCTTACTTTGTGCAATTCGAGAGGCACATCTTCTCCATTAAAAAATTTTACTTTACTAGAGGCTTCAAGATTTTCCATAATATAATTAGTTAGTTTTTAGTAATTTATAAATAAAGAGGCTTGCCATATCCGGTAAGCCCCTTGCAGTAACTTTAGTTTGCTTCAAATTTAATTGCTTATTTTTAATTTCAAACAAGGGAAAGAAAAAAACTATCAAATAAAATTTAAAATGCCTGATTTTCAAAAATTTGCCAATATATAAGATTTTATAACCCTTTCATAGGCTACCTGAAACCTGTGATATTAAAAAATTGACTTTTACCACATTACTTTACATAATGCGATTAAGCCATCCGAAATGGTTTTACGCCAGCATGTCTTGTCGTGATATCTCTGATATTCCTGGTAATACGTTTTGTATCCTTTGGCCTTCAGTGTATTGTACATATCTCAATTTCCATAGATATTGTATTCCAGGAGGCCGCAATCCAGATAGTACGTGATCGGTAATCGTTGATAACCAGCATATTTATATATAAACTCGCCATTTTTCGAACTATGATTAGCCAGGTAAGCCCCACCATATCTTCTTGTATTTTATTGAGCCACTGAAAAATTACCTTCCAATCCTTCCTGGCTGTTTCCTCCGATCCATAGTTTAAATGCTCCCGTTTCGGTAGTGGTTTTCATACCTGCATTGCAAAATGCCAGATTTTCAGTTTTTAATGTAAACCGAACAGTTTTCTTTTCATTTGGTTTTAAGTTGACACGCTGAAAACCTTTCAATTCTTTCACAGGACGTGTAAGGGAACCAACCAGGTCTCGTGTATATAGTTGAACTATCTCATCGGCTTGGTATTCTCCTGTGTTTGCAATGTCGCAGGTTACCATAAGTTCTTCTCCTTGCTTTAGCGTTGCAGATGATAGTTTGAGATTACTGTAAGCAAAGGTGGTGTAGGATAACCCATATCCGAATGAATATAAGGGAGTACCTCCGGCATCGAGATAATAGCTTGAAGCTCCTATTGAGAATTGTAAAGCTCCTGCAGGTATATTGGTCATCAGGCCAAGTGGCTCGTGTGGTGGGCGACCGGTATTTTTATGCGAATAATAAATGGGAACCTGACCTACAAGCTTAGGAAATGTCACAGGTAGTTTGCCCGAAGGTACTGCTTTTCCGAACAGTAAGTCGGCTATAGCGGGGCCACCCATTGTCCCCGGATGCCAGGTATAGAGTACAGCATCTGCCATAGCAAATTCCTTTTCCATGGTCAACGGGCGACCGGCCATCACGACCAATACTATTGGCTTTCTTGTTTTTTTAATTTCTTCTATTAACTGGGTTTGCGCACCGGGCAGGCTTATATCTGCACGACAACGGGCTTCGCCTGATAGGATAGATTCTTCGCCAACAAAAACTATTGCCACATCTGCCCCTTTTGCAGCATTCACTGCCCTACCAAAATTTGCTTTATTATTATCGCGGCTGTATTCAAGCGTTTTCTCAAAAAGGATTTTCACCTTGTCGGAAAATGTTTGCTTTAGGGCCATGATGGGTGTTTGCGTATGGTTATCCTCTCCATCGAAAATCCAGGTTCCAAGCTGGTCGTGTGGGGCATCGGCCAATGGGCCTATGACTGCAATGGTCTTAATCTTTTCCTTTAAGGGCAATGTTTTGTTTTCGTTTTTTAGCAATACCACACTTTGAGTAGCCGCTTCTTTTGCTTTGTTAAGATGCTCCGTAGCATAAGCATTGCTTATGGCTTTGGATGCTATATATGGGTTATCGAATAATCCCAGACGGAATTTCATGCGTAAAATATTACGCACTGCTTCGTCAATCACACTTTCCATTACTTTACCTTCTTTAATCAGGCTATCGAGATGCAACATATACAACGAACTGGTCATTTCCATATCTACCCCAGCATTGGCAGCTTTCATGGCTGCATCTTTTCCGTTGGCACAGACACCATGTGTAATCATCTCAGCCACAGAAGCCCAATCACTGACTACTACTCCATCGAATTTCCATTCACCGCGCAATATCTTGCGGAGCAGAAATTCATTTCCGGACGATGGCATTCCATTGATTTCATTAAACGATGTCATCAGCGAAGCGGCTCCGGCATCAACTGCCGCATGAAATGAAGGTAAGTAAACATCGCGTAAAGTTGGCTCAGGGATAAAGGTTGTGTTGTAATCACGGCCTCCTTCGACGGCCCCGTAACCTGCAAAATGTTTAATACAAGCCGCAATGCTGGTAGAATCCGATAGTTTTTTACCCTGGAATCCGCGTACCATGGCAGCACCCAAAACACTTGTCAGGTAAGTATCTTCGCCTAACGATTCTGCAATGCGACCCCAACGGGGATCACGTGCAACATCAATCATAGGGGCAAATGTCCACCTAAGGCCCACCTCGCTTGCTTCTATTGCCGCAACCCTTGCCCCGGATTCAATTATATCCGGATTCCACGAGGCCGCCTGGCCTAAAGGAATAGGGAAAATGGTTTTGTAACCATGAATCACATCGCGGGCAAAAATAAGTGGAATTTTTAAACGGCTTTCCTCTAAGGCTATTCGCTGCATCGCGTTTATGGTTGCAGGATTAACTTCATTGAGAAATGAACCTATTCCGCCTTTTTTAATTAACTCCTTAAAATCATTGAGGTTTCCGGTTGAACTTAACTGGTTCATCTGCCCGATTTTTTCATCGAGTGTCATCAGCTTAAGCAAAGAGTCGACCTTTGCTTCTATTTTTGCATTATCATCAGTTGCCTGTTTTTTAGTGCAGGCAGTAAAAATTGTTGTTGCTAATACTAAGTGAAATAGATACTTCTTCATTTTTTATATAGGGTTGGATAAAATTTGGGATTATAATACAATGTCGTTTAGTTAAGAAAATTTTTTAACCCCAACCCCTTAAAAAGGGGCTATAACTGGAGCACAGCCCAAGTTAGCCCTCCTTCTTAAGGAGAGCTTGTCCGCCCGCTGGCGGAGTTGGGAGGTTTTAAAAGCTTAACTAAACGACATTGATTCACTATCTATCATTGGCAATGAAAAGTAAAACGTGGCACCTTTATCTACTTCGCCTTCAGCCCAAACTTCACCGCCGTGCCGGCGGATAATCCTTTGTACAATGGCCAGACCAACACCCGTTCCTTCAAAATCTTTCGCACTGTGAAGCCGCTGGAACACCCCAAATAACTTGTCCACGTAGTTCATATCGAATCCAACACCGTTATCTTTAATACAATATATGCATTTCTCCTTTTCTTTTTTGCAGGTAACAGAAATTATCGCCTTGTCCCTTTTCGAACTGTATTTTATAGCATTGGAAAGCAGGTTGGCCCATACTTGTCTTAACATAGTGGGTTCGCCCAGGGCATCAAAAATATCGCCGATACTCAAGTCTATCCTCGCGCGCGATTGGGCATCGGTTACTTCGTAATAGATAGAATTAACCAGCGTTTTCATGCTAATAACTGATAGTTGCATTTCTGTACGGCTTAACCGCGAAAATGTTAACAGGTCATCGATCAGGTGGCCCATTTTTAGAGAATTATCACAGATAACAGAACAAATTCTTTTGCCTTCATCGTCAAGTATGCCGGCATAATCCTCTAAAAGGATTTGGGCAAAACCATTAATACCCCTGAGTGGAGCGCGCAGATCGTGCGAAACGGAATAGGAAAAAGCTTCCAGCTCTTTGTTGGCAGCTTCGAGCTGCGCAGTGCGTTCAATTATCCGCTGCTCCAGTTCAGCATTGAGCTTTTGAATTTCTTTTTCTGCATGCTTACGCTCAGTGATGTCCAGCACCGTCCCGACAATCGAAATAAGATCGCCTTTTTCGTCGTAGTTACCTTGGAAGGTCGAGTAATAGTACCCAATACTCTGATCCGGTCGAAGAAATTTTTGTTCATAGGAACCTGATCTATGATTTTCAATCGCCCTGTTGATTAACTCTTGGTCGCGTTGATGATCCTCAGGCCATGGCGATAATGAGAGGATTGAATCAATGCGCGGGGTGAATTCTTTCGGATCGAGACAAAAGATCTTAAATACTTCCTCTGACCATTCGACATCCCCTGTCTTCACATCCCAGTGCCAGAAACCCAGATGGGCCATTTCCTGGGCTTCTCTTAATTTTTTCTCACTCTCCCGCAATGCGTTTTCCGCCCGTTTGAGCTCGGTGATATCGCGAGCTGAAGATAACGCTCCCGTCACGATGCCATTTTCGTCTTTAAGCACTATGCAGTACCACGCCAGCAATCGTTTTTTGCCGTCACTGCGTCTCTGCCAGCTTTCAACATAAATAATTTTTTCGCTTCCGTAAAAAAGAGGTTGAACTATATTGTATGTTTCCTGTTCTCCCTCAAAATAATAGACAGCTTCTTTCCCGATTACATCCCCGCCAAAAAATTCTATACCGGCTCGATTTGCCCATGTATATATTTTATTATTATCCACTTCCATAATGATATCCGGCACCGAGGCCAGGATTGCTTCGTTACGTGAAGATAAAGGCCGCAGAGCTTCTTCCGCTCGCTTGCGTTCGGTAATATCGATGGTTAGTATAAAAACTCCTTCAGGTACTGGCTGAATGCTAAGGTCGAACCAACGCACGGTACCATCAGGAAATATAAATTCATTCTCCAGGTGATTGGGAACCCGTTCTTCCATACAATGCTTGATAATACTGAAAACTTCGGTGGTTTCAATACCTGGCCACATATCCATGTACCTTTTGCCCAGCAATTCTTCTTTCGGGCGGCGGTTATGAATATCTGCGGTGTTATTGACATAGAGATACCTCCAGTCCAATCCGATGATCTGGCATCCTTCCATCAGATTATCGAGTGCGGTGCGAAAGCATTCTTCAATTTTTTTCACTTCTGAAGTTTTCATGCTTTGTTGGTTTTCTCTTTCAATTCAAGGGCAAAGGAAATGTTCAAATTAATTCTATATTAATTATCCCATTGCTATATGAAATGTACAACATATTTTGCTTATAATCAATAAAAAAGTGTGATTTGCAATACTTTTTTCGAAGATATGATTAAAAGATTGAGTGAGGAGGTGAGAAGCCTGGGGTGAGGTAATTAAAGAAGTTTATGAATAATTTAGGTTAAAGAATTTTTTCGAATTCAGAATAATTTATAATTTCCGTTAAATTGAATTTGCCAATTACCAATAAATCAGAATCACCAGTCACTAAATAATTTGCTTTACTGATTTCAGATAATCCCAGGAGAAAATTATCTTTAGGGTCTCTGCAAACATCTGGTTCTTTTCCCAGTTCGTATTCAATACCAATAAGTTGAACAAAATCAATTAAATCAAGTACATCACTTTCAATGAAAAATTTTCTAAAGTAAGGTCTTTGAGTTACAATTCTTAGTTCTTCTAATATTTGAGATGTGTAAATTAGTTCAAATTTATTTTCTACCAAAGAATTTTTCAGACCTTTTAACCGCTTTCCTATCAAAAAACTAATAAACAGGTTAGTGTCAATAATGATTCTAATTTTTTTTCTTTTCATACAATTCAGCCCTAACTTTTTCGACTTCCTGTATTATAGTATTTTCATCCAATTCGTCTGTTTTGAAAGCGTTTAATAGTTTAGTTAATCTCTTATTTATAATCTCTTTAGCAATTTCTTTACCTAATTTTGCTTTGTCGTTCTGGGGTAATTGCTTTACTATGTCTAGAATCTGTTTGTAAGTTAAATTTACCCTGTATGTAGATGCATTATTCATTGTATTCTATTTTTTACAAATATATGAAAAAAGTGACGATCAAAGAGAAAGCAAATCCGAAGCTCCGTGTTAAGAGGTATTTATTAATCTCAATGCCAGTTTGTTGTATTTCATAAGCGAAAGGATTTTGAATATTAAAATCCTGAAATAAAAATGGATGGGGTTCAATCCGCAAGTCAATTTTCCTTCAGACTGTAAAAATTTTATAAAAATTACTTTTCGGAGACTCAGTTTTTCAAGACTTTTTGATGAAAAATGTTTTTTGCAACATCTTTTTGTAAGATTTTAAAGAAAAATAAAAAAAAATTAAAAAATTATCTATTTTTACATCGAAAATTTTAAGAATTGTAATCAATTATCAAATTTTGATTACAGATTGTAATTAAATTTCAAAAAATTAGGAGATTACTAAAAATTGTGATATTAAAATGTATGGCCTTTAAACAAGTTTCGGATTCAAAATTTTTGCAAACATTATAAAACTTATGAAGAATCAACAATTACAGATTTCCCTTTTCTACTGCTCAAATTCATTATCGGCAGAAGAAATTCAATACTGTAACTCCAAAATCGAAGGTGTCCGGCTAAAAGCAATCAGTTTGCCTTGTTCCGGGAAAGTCAATTTATTATATCTTCTTAAAGCCATAGAAACAGGCGCAGATGGAGTTATGTTGATGACTTGTAAGATTGGCGAATGCAAGTATCTTCAGGGAAATCTTCGGGCGCAAAAACGAATTGAGGCCGTTGATGACTTATTGGATGAAGCAGGCTTTGGAAGGGGATGCATTAAATGCGTCCACCTTCAGGAAGAGCATAAGCTTGAAACTATAGTCAATGAAATCATCAGCTTTGGTAAGCAATTAAGAACAAAATCACAACTGATTAAAGAAAAAGTTTAAGTAATAATCATTATAACAATGGATAGTTTATTAGCAAAGAAAATTGAGGCCGGAGATTTTATTATTACAGCAGAGTACTTACCTGATACAAACATTGAAGCTCTTCCGCAGGATAAATTTAAGAATTGCGGCGCCGTAGCTGTAAATGTTGCCGATAACCCATTTGGATCAGTAATATCAAGCCTTGCGTCTGCAATTAAGTTAAAACAAGCAGACATAGAGCCTATTTATCAAATAGTAACGCGCGATCGTAACAGGATAGCGCTTCAATCCGATATTTTAGGAGCAGCTTCGTTAGGCATTAAAAATGTTTTGTGTTTATCAGGATATCATCAAACCCTGACAGCAATGCCCGAATCGGCCAATGTTTATGACATTGATTCCATTCAGCTTATTGAGGCTGTGAGCAAAATGAATAGTGAACAGACTTTGTTAGATGGTACGAAAATAAGAGGTAATTATTCGATGCTTATTGGTGCAGTGGTCAATCCCTATTTACGGCCTTTGGAAATGAATATAATAAGGCTTTTAAAGAAAGTGAAAGCCGGGGCCAAATTTATTCAAACACAGGCAGTCTTCAACACTACTGATTTCCAGGAATGGTTAGATGCCGCCCACCAGGAAGGTATAACAGAAAAAGCAGCGATCATAGCCGGCATTTATCCATTGGAGAGTTACGATGAGGCCATTAATCTGCTTGAGAAGCATACCGACTTCTATATTCCTGATTCGCACATCAAGAGAATAAAAGACGCCGGCGATCTTGAAAGTCAAAAGAAAATGGGTATTACTATATGCGTCGAAACCATCAGGAAAATTAAAGAAATGAAAGGTTTGAGTGGAATACATATTATATCAGGCGGAAAAGAAGATGTAATCGCTGAAGTAATTTCTGAAGCCGGATTATAAAAGGAAAATTTATGCCAGAAAAATATCATGTTAAAACTTCTCATGTTCAGCCAAGGCTTCCCAGGATAGGAAAATATGGCGTTGTTGACTGGCGTGAGGATTGTGCACGATGTCATAATTGCGTGAAAAAAGCATGTATTTATGATAGGTACAGGGAAGAAAATACCTTCATAAGGGATATTGATGAGGTTCATACCTTATATTATGAATGTATGGGCTGTTTCTCCTGCATCCAGAATTGCACAAAGAATTTATTGACCATGTCCGTAAATTCCGAGTACAAAAAATTAGGGAATGCCTATTGGACACCTCAAATTTTTGGCACCACATGGCTGGAAGCTGAGACAGGAAAGGTACCGGTATCCGGTGCAGGTTACAGGGGCAAATTTTCAGGCCACGGATTTGATGCTATGTGGACTGATATGTCGGAAATTGTCCGTCCTACCCGCGATGGTATTCATGGAAGGGAATATATCAGCACATCGGTTGACATCGGAAGAAAGCCATCTTTTTTATCTTTTGAGAAAGATAAGATGAATACAGTGCTTTCTCCTCTTATTTCCCTGCCTTTCCCGGTTATTTTCGATATGCCATCGGAAAAGCATACACTACCTGTTTTAGAGGCGTGCATTCTTGAAACAGCCAAGCAAACAGGACTAATTGCCATCATAGATTCAAAAAAATGGGATGATATAAAACTTGAAAATAAGGCGGATTACCTGAACCATGTTGCATTCTACATGAATCCTGATATCCCTGATATCCCAAAAAATATTGTGAGCAAGACAAGGCTTATAGAAATACCGGATAGCAAAAATATTGATCAACAAATTAATGCGATAAAAGGATATCATCCCGGGATAATAGTATCTGTGAGGGTTGTATTAGATGACAATGCGCCAAAACGGGTTGAAGAACTTTCCAAAACCAATGTAGAAACCATTCATTTGGTTGCAGATATCAATGGCAACGAAATTGGGGCTAAAAACCCAAGGTTTATGAAGGATATGGTACGGGAGATTCATCGCATCCTTATTAAAAATGAAAAAAGAGATGAAATAACCTTGATTGCCGGAGGCGGCGTAGCTTTATCCGAACATGTTGCCAAAGCCCTTATATGTGGTGCTGACCTTGTATCCATTGATATACCGCTTTTAATCGCTATCGAATGTCGTTTATGCGAAAGCTGTAAACCAGGCGATTATTGCCCTGCCAAATTAGATAAAGAAATTGACTTAAAATATGGAGCAGGACGAATGACAAATCTTATGGGAGCCTGGCATTGGCAAATGGTTGAGCTAATGGGTGCAATGGGAATGCGCGAAGCGCGTCGTTTGCGCGGTGATGTAGGTCGTGCTATGTTTAAAGATGAACTGGAGGAAGAAATTTATGGCCCAATCTTTAGAAAACAAAATTAATTTAGAGGAGATACTGCCTGAGAATACGTTTAAAACACGTGTTCCGCAGGTACAGGTTGAAAGAAAAGTTAAAACTGCTCCTTCCAGATATCGCAATGAAATTGCTAAATACATTATTTTTCGCGATGAAGAAAAATGTACTGTGTGCGGTACTTGTGTTAAAACCTGTACAAAAGGAGTACATATTTTAAAACCAGGTTATAAGCTTTTTGCAAATCCCAAAAGTTATAAATGTAACGGTTTTGTTTGTGAAAAAACGGATCATTTTTGCGTTGCAAAATGTCCCAATGGCGCCCTGAAATTAGTAAAAAATCCTATGATGGAAGCACTTGGAGATTACAGATGGCCCGCAGATATGATGCTTGCCACATGGCACATGGCCGAAACCGGCGAAATCCTTCCGGAAGACTGTGATTTTGAATATGAGACAGGAGATTCAGGAGGAGGTTTTGATCGCATACGCATTCAATTTCCTTCAAAACCTGCCAAAGTAAATGAGGATGAGATTGATATTAGTATTGACCTTAATAAGAGGAACGATGGCAGGCCAAAAATCAAAATAGACGTACCCTGGTATGGCGGTGGCATGTCATTTGGCTCTATCAGCAATGTTACCCAGTTATCTAAAGTGCGTGCTGCTTCAGCATGGAACACCTTCTCCTGTTCGGGCGAAGGCGGCTATATGGAACGTTTGCGGCCTTATGACGATCACATGATAACCCAGGTTGCTACAGGTCTTTTTGGCGTAAGAGAAGAGACTATCCAGCGTGTTCCTATCGTTGAATTCAAATACGCTCAGGGGGCTAAGCCGGGTTTAGGTGGTCACTTGTTGGGTACCAAAAATACCGCGTCAGTCGCAAAAATGCGCGAGGCTGTTCAAGGGATTCCCTTATTTTCTCCGTTCCCATTTCATAGTGTTTATTCAATCGAAGATCACATGAAGCATATCGATTGGATAAAACATGTTAATCCCAGGGCGCTTATCTCAACAAAAGTATCTACTCCTACCGATGTTGATATGGTGGCGGTAGGCAGCTATTATGCAGGTACACACATAATCCATATTGACGGTGGTTATGGTGGCACAGGAGCCGCACCTGATATTGCTAAAAAAAATATTGCAATGCCCATTGATTATGCCATCCCGAAAGTTCATAATTTCTTAGTTTCTGAAGGTGCACGCGATGTTGTTGTATTAATGGCTAGCGGGGGCATACGCAACTATTTCGATATAGCTAAAGCTATAGCATTGGGAGCCGATGGTGTTATTGTTGGAACTGCAGAATTAATAGCTCTTTCCTGTTTAAGGTGTAGCAGATGCTCAAGCGGGCGTGGTTGCCCACGGGGTATTGCCACTACTGATCCGGGACTTATCACCCAAATAGAATTAGATTGGGGAACACAAAGAATTATCAACCTGTATAACGCCTGGACCATCGGTTTAAAAGATATTTTAAAACGCCTGGGACTGAAAAGCATTAAGGAATTACGTGGACGTACTGATTTGTTAAAACATTTGGATATCACCCCCGAATCGAATTAATCTCTCCTAATCATAGGAGCGAAAACCCTTCCCCAAATTGGGGGAAGGGTAGGGATGGGGGTAAATTGAGACTTAAGGTTAGAAAGCATGAACAATATCACAGAAACTATCTTACAATCGAAAAGAAAGTTGATCGAAAACTTGGACCTTCCGGTTAAACCTGCTGCAATGGAAGCTGAGGGTGGATGCGGGGTTATCGGATTTTGCTGTACCGAACCGGTTCCTGGTAAGCATATTCACGAACCCTCAAGGTTAATGCACAATCGTGGTAATGGTAAAGGTGGTGGAATTGCTGCTGTAGGATTTATCCCTGAACAATTAGGCGTTTCAAGAGAAATATTGGACGATTGTTATATGCTGCATATAGCTTATCTGGATTCCGATTCACGTTCAGATGTAGAGAAAAAATATGTTGATCCTGTATTTGAAATTAAGAAATCGTCAAAGCTCGACACTGTCAGTGACTGGAAAAGCATTCCAGGCCTTGAAGTTAAGCCTCCTGATGTTTACCGTTATTTTGTGCGGGTAAAAGATACTGTTTTAAGTAAGTTTATTGCTGATAACAAGTTTGAAAAGCTTGATAGAAGGGATGCAGAAGATGAGTTAGTCAACCAGAACAGTTTTAAGCTTAACCATGAGTTCTACGTTGCTGCAAAGAAACAAATGGCTTTTGTCATGTCCCAAGGCCGAAATATCATGATTTTGAAGGTGGTTGGATATGCTGAAGCTGTTACTCAATATTATAAAATTGATGATTTATGCGCCCATGCATGGATAGCCCATCAACGGTTTCCTACAAGGGGTCGGGTTTGGCATCCGGGCGGGGCACATCCATTTACAGCCATGAATATGGCGCTTGTACATAATGGCGACTTTGCCAATTATCATTCAGTGACAGAATATCTTAGACAACGCAATATTGTTCCGCAGTTTATTACAGACACCGAGGTATCGGCGCTAATGTTCGATCTTCTTTCAAGAACGTACAAATACCCTGTGGAATATATTATTGAAGCATTAGCTCCTACTACAGAGCTAGACTTTGACCGCTTACCCAAGGAAAAACAGAAAATATACAGGGCTATTCAGGCTACACACATGCATGGATCCCCCGATGGCCCCTGGTTCTTTATCATTGCACGCAATCTAATAGAAAATCGCAGGTTCCAGTTGATGGGAATAACAGACACAGCAATGCTTAGACCACAAGTGTTTGCATTTGTTGATGGTGAAGTGCAGGTAGGTTTAATCGGTTCGGAAAAGCAAGCCATTGATGCAACTCTTTTAAGTCTTGCCAAAGACGATAAAAGAATATGTCCCGTGGCAGATAAATATTGGAATGCCCGTGGTGGAAGCCACTCAGACGGTGGAACTTTCATGTTTGATATTATTCCTGATGCAAAAGGTAAATACAGGTTGGAATGTAAGGACAAATTTGGTGCCCCGGTCCATATCACCGATAAAACAGAAAGCTGTGATTTTACTTCGGAAACAGGATCATCAAATATTAAAGATCAAATCATAAAAGCGGTTACCAATCACGTTGAAGAAGGGAAAGACCTTGTTGAATACTTCAAGGGCAATATTCCCGGGTGGTCGTTTGGTGATATTTGGGCAACCTGTAAGATAGTCAGGGATCTTGCTAATAATAATGCTTATATCACCTATGCAATCAATACCCTGACTTTATTGAATGATCAACACTATCCTACAGGAAATAAGAGACGTTCTCATATTCTTCATATTATACGCACTGAACTTGATAACCTTTTGAAAGGTATTCCAAAATTATCGTCAAATGCAGAAGGAACTTTATACCGGCTTATTGATTTTGCAACAAGAAACGATCTTCGTAAACCAAAAGAAGATGAGCAAACACTTGTTATAGATGCTAAGCTATTTCCACCCGAAGGTAATGAGTGTGATGCAACCTACCTGGTCAACGCATTTAAATTGGGCTGGAGAAACTTCATTGTCTTCAATTGCGCGGGGCAACGATATGTCGGATGTGGGTTAGGACCCGGAACGCATGACGTTACCATTGATGTTTACGGTAGTTGTGGCGATTATCTTGCTTCAGGAATAGATGGGCTTTCCATAACAATACATGGTAATGCCCAGGATCAACTTGGGCAAATAATCAAGGAAGGCAAACTGATTATTCATGGCGATGTTGGCCAAACCTTTCTATATGGCGCCAAAGGAGGCGCAGTGTTTGTAAAAGGTAATGCTGCCGGTCGACCGATGATTAACTCAGTGGGAAGGCCCAAGGTAATTATTAACGGGACTAGCCTCGATTTTCTCGGAGAGTCGTTTATGGCCGGAGATCCGCATAATAAAGGTGGTTTTGTGATTGTGAATGGAATAAAATTCAATGAAGAGGGACAAATGGTTCCATTGCAAGAGCCTTATCCGGGCAGTAATCTTTTCTCCCTTGCTTCAGGTGGCGCAGCTTTTATCAGGGACCCACACAGGAAATTAGTGAATCAGCAATTGAATGGCTGCATTTTCACTCCATTTACTGAAAAAGACTGGGAATTGATACTGCCCTATCTAAAGGAAAATGAAAAACTCTTTGGTATTAAGATAGACGAACTGCTTACTGTGGATGGCAAAAAGCTTAAGCCTTCAAAAGTCTACAGGAAAGTAGCACCCAGTATTGAAGGGGTTCCCGCTACACCTGAAAAAGATGTATATGGTGAAGAGGAAGAAATGGATGAGCTTGAAGAAGAAAAAGTAGAGATATAGTAATTGGCTGCTGGCTACTGAAACTGGTGCGCGTTTGTAACGTGTGCCTATTCCAGCAAATCATTTATATTAAAGCTAATAGCTAAATGCTGACAGCCAAAACCTAACTAATAAAAATAGATCAGAAAATATGGCTATTGTCATAAAAAAAGAAAAACAAACAGACGATTTAATCAGTGCTGTACAGAACATTTCCGGCATAGACATAAGAAGTTGCCTTCAATGTAAAAAATGTTCCAATGGTTGTCCGGTTAATGGTTTAACGAAAGTACGACCATCTGAAATTATAAGAAGGTTACAGTTAAATGTGGGAGATAAAATTTTTGACAGCGATCTAATATGGATGTGCGCATCTTGCGAAACATGTTATTCCCGTTGCCCTATGAAAATAAATATGGCAGCAGTGATGGATGCTTTGCGCATGATAGCGGTGAAAAAAAATGCTTCCAGGCAGAAAGGGAATGTGCAGCTGTTTAATAAATCGTTTTTGAAAACTGTTCAAATGTTTGGTCGTACCTATGACCTTGGAATGATAGCAGCATATAAGCTGGGCACTTCGAGCTATTTTCAGGACACCGATAAGTTCCCAATGATGCTGAAAAAGGGGAAAATAGCCTTGTTGCCTTCTTTTAAAGCAGATAAAAAATATATTAAGAGAATATTTAAGAAGAAATAACCAAATGGGTGTTTAAAAAGCCGAAAAAGCTGTCATTCCGGGTCAAGCCCGGAATGACAACAGAACTTTTGAGACATCTTCAACTCAAGATAAAATTATGAAGTACGCATATTATCCCGGATGTTCAGCAGAGTCCACAGCACGTGACCAATACATGTCGGTCAGTGAAGTTGCTAAAGCTTTAGATATCGAATTGATAGAACCAAAAGGTTGGACATGTTGCGGATCAACTCCTGCTCATCATACTGACAAGCTTCTTTCAATCGCCCTTCCTGCAGCTAACCTGCTGATGGCAAAAAAAATGGGACTGGATATGGTTGTATTCTGTGCTGCCTGCTATAACAGGATGAAAGTCGCTAATCATGAGATTCAAACAAATCCGGAAATAAGAAAAGAAGTATCTGCCACTTTAGGCGAAGATTATGACGGCAGTGTCAAGGTTCGTCACTTTGTTGAAGTGCTTATCAAGGATATAGGGGTTAAAAAATTGCAGGAAGTTTTTACCCATTCATTAGATGGACTAAAGGTAGCCAGTTATTACGGATGTTTATTGGTAAGGCCTCAGGAAGTCACCAATTTCGACGATCCTGAAAATCCTACTATTATGGATAGTCTTGTAACTATCATGGGTGGTGAAAGTATAGACTGGCCGCATAAAGTGGAATGCTGTGGTGGTGGCTTTGCCCTTACCAGGACCGACATCGTTGTTGAGCTGTCGAATTCCATATTAGGCATGGCTAAATTATCAGGAGCTGAATGCGTAACGGTTGCATGTCCTATGTGCCAGGTAAATCTTGATCTGAGACAAAGCGATATCAATAAAGCAAAAGGTAAGGATTACAATATACCTGTGGTTTATATTTCTCAATTGGTTGGTCTATGCTTAGGTATTTCGTCCGATAAGCTTGGAATGGATAAATGTGTGGTATCGCCCAAGCCGGTTATTGAGAGAGTCAAAGCCCCATCCCCTGCCCTTTTCCAATAGGGCAGGGAGTCTGTTAAGTTCTGGTTTTACCTCCCAACTCCGCCAGTAGGCGGACAGGCTCTCCTTAAACAAGGAGGTCAAACTTGATGCAGAACTGTTATAGCCCCTTTTTAAGGGGTTTGGGGTTTAAGACTATTGGAGGAGAAAGGTCACAATAATTTTAAAAGGGGTTTCTAATAAGAAGTAGAATATATTATGACTATGAACAATAAGAAAAAAATGGTAGGGGCTGTATTGGTTGAAGGCGGTGGTATTGCCGGTGTTCAGGCATCTCTTGATCTCGCCAATTCAGGTTATAAGGTTTATCTGGTTAACCGTTCGGCTACTATCGGTGGCATGATGTCTCACCTTGATAAAACATTCCCTACCGGCGATTGTGCCATTTGTGTAATTTCTCCCAAACTGGTTGAGTGCGCCAGAAACCTCAATATAGAAATACACACCCTTTCGGAACTTGAAAAAATTGAAGGAGAACCCGGTAATTTCAAAGCCTATATTAGAAAATACCCAAGATATATCAATGAAAAAATTTGTAATGACTGTGGTGACTGTACAAAAGCATGTCCTGTTGAAATAAAAGACAAGTTTAACCGCGATCTTGGAGTTAGAAAAATAGTTCAGAAATATTATGCACAGGCCATTCCCAACATGCCCAATATGCTTAAGTTGGGTCATGCACCCTGTAAAGTGAAATGTCCGGCAAATATTAATATACAGGGGTATATTCAGCTAATTAAGAAAAAAGAATATGTAAAAGCTGTAAACCTTATCAGACAACGAAATCCTTTGGCTGCAATATGCGGTCGCGTTTGCCCTGCGCCTTGTGAAACTGTTTGCACCCGCGCAAATGTTGATAAGGCTTTAGCTATACGGCAACTTAAAAGATTTGCTTCTGATCAGGAAATGCAACTGGTTAAAACCGGTGAATTAGCCTTGCCTGAAGAAAAAACTCCTGAAGCAAATGCTAAAAAAGTCGCGATCATTGGGGCAGGACCATCGGGGTTAACTGCCGCAGGCGATTTGGCAGACAGGGGATTTGCTGTTACCATATATGAGGAAAAAGATACTGCAGGTGGTATGCTCTATTGGGGAATACCGCAATACAGGCTTCCTAAAGATATACTTGATTACGAAGTAGAGCTTATCAGGCGCAAAGGCGTTAATATAGTCTTAAACTGCAGCATTGGCAAAGATAAGACTATGAAAGAGCTGCAGGATGAGAATGATGCAGTTTACATTAGCGCCGGTGCGCACGTTAGCAGAAAACTAGGTATAGAAGGCGAAGCCAAAAAAGGGGTTAACTATGGTGTAGAATTTTTAAGACAAGTAGGTAATGCCAAAGAAAAGCCTAAGGTAAAGGAAAACGTTGTGGTCATTGGCGGCGGTAATGTTGCTGTTGATGTCGCAAGAACAGCACTGCGGCTTGGCGCTAAAAAAGTTGAACTGGTTTCCCTGGAGCAGCGCAAGGAAATGCCCGCTTATGAAGATGAAATTGAAGCTACTTTAGGGGAAGGAATTGTTATTCGCAACGGATGGGGGCCAAAGCAAATATTAGGAAATGGTTCTGTAACCGGCATAGAGCTAAAGAAATGTGTTAGTGTATTCGATAAAAATGGCAAATTCAGCCCTTCATACAACGAAAACAAAACATTGACCATTGATACAGATCAGGTAATTGTTGCCATAGGTCAAATGGTGGATGGCGAACTCACCAAGCACATTGGTGTAACTATTGAACGTGGTTGCTTCAAAGCCAATCCTGTAACGCTTGAAACATCGGTTAAAGGCGTTTTTGCAGGTGGAGATAATGCTTCAGGCCCTGCCAGTGTGATTGATGCTGTAGCTGCAGGGAAACGTGCCGCAGAATCTATAGGTCGCTATTTGAATGGCGAAGAAATGCTATCCGATCGTTTTGAACATACCTTAAAACCTGTACCTGAAAACTTGCTTCCTTCTACCAAAAATATAGATAAAAAAGCACGTGCAAAAGCTATTGAACTTGCAGTTGATAAGCGGACTAACAATTTTAACGAAATTGAAGCTGCGTTCTCTATTGATGAGGCGATAGCCGAAGCAGAACGATGCCTCAATTGTGCGCAATGTTCCGAATGTATGGAATGTGTCGAAGCTTGTGAAAAAAAGGCTATTGACCACAACATGAAGGATCAGCTTATTGAGCTGGAAGTGGGGTCTGTTATTCTTACACCAGGTATTGAGGAATATAATCCTGAACTGAAAGGCGAATATGGTTACAATCGTTATAAAAATGTGCTTACCAGCGTTCAGTTTGAGCGTATGCTCTCTGCTGCTGGCCCCTATGCCGGTCATGTTGTGCGAAGGGATGACGGTAAAGATGCCAAGCGAATAGCATGGATACAATGCGTCGGTTCGCGCGACTCAAAGAGTGGTAATGATTATTGTTCGTCTATCTGCTGTATGGCAACGACCAAACAGGCTATGATAGCTTCTGAACATCTGAAAGGGCTTCAGGGAACCATCTTTAATATGGATATCAGGGCGCATGGTAAAGACTTTGATCAATACTATGAACGTGCTAGGGCTATGGAAAATCTCGAATATATTAAAAGTATTCCATCCAGGATTATCCAAATGCCCCAAACCAATGATTTACGTTTAGGATACCTCGATCCTATAAAAGGTTATATCGAACAGGATTTTGATTTGGTAGTATTAGCAGTGGGTCTTGATCCTAAGGCTACTGTAACTGAAAGTATTAAGAAACTTGGAATAAGCACCAATAAATATGGTTTTTGTGAAACTGACAGGTTAATGCCCCTTATCACATCTAAATCTGGAATTTACGTAGGAGGCGCATTCCAGGAACCCAAAGATATTCCGGAAACTGTAATGCAGGCAAGCGCTGCGGCATCTATGTCAATGGAATTGCTTTCTTCGGCAAAAAATACCTTGATCAAATCAAGAGAATATCCGCAGGAACATGATGTTAGTGACGAAGAAGCAAGAATAGGGGTATTTATTTGTCATTGCGGTATAAATATTGCAGCTACGGTTAATGTGGAGAAAGTGACTGAATCCATAAAAGACCAACCAGGAGTAGTATTTGCATCTCATACTATGTATACCTGTTCTAATTCCAGTTTGTCAAATATTAAGGAACAGATAGCAAAAAACCGGTTGAACAGGGTTGTGGTTGCATCCTGTACACCTCGCACACATGAACCGATATTTCGCGAGACCTTACGGGAAGCCGGATTAAATCCATATCTATTCGAATTAGCCAACATCAGGGATCAATGTTCATGGGTACATTCTAACGAACCTGAAAAAGCTACGGAAAAGGCAATAGAGCTTGTGAAGATGTCTATCTCCCGTGCTCACAACCTGTCTCCTTTGGAAGGTGAAAGAATACCCATTCTTCAGAATGGTCTTGTAATAGGGGGCGGGGTTAGTGGTATGTCTGCTGCATTATCACTAGCCGAACAAGGATTTGACGTTGAAATAATAGAAAAATCAGCTCAGTTAGGTGGTAACCTTGCATTGGTCAATAGTACATTGGAAAACGAGAATCTGGATAAATTCAAAAAGGGCCTCATTGAAGCTGTAAACACGCACAGGAATATTGATAGTCACCTTAGTACCGAAGTTACAGGAGTCACAGGCCATATAGGTCATTTCAACGTTAAAGTACTGAAGGATAATAAGCCCAAAGAATTTACTTGCGGTGCTATTATCGTTGCAACAGGGGCCAAACCTGCCGAAACCAGTGAATATCAGTACGGGGTTGTTAAAAATGTAATGACGCAGGTTGAGATTGAGGCTCAGTTGGGTAAAAATAAGCTGCAACTCGGGCAGACGTACGTTATGATACAATGCGTCGGATCGCGTAACAGCGAAAAACCCTATTGCAGCAGGATTTGTTGCTCCATGGCCATTAAAAATGCATTAAAGATTAAAAAAGAAGATCCAACTGCAAACATATATGTGCTTTACAGAGATATCAGGACTTATGGGTTCAGGGAAACCTATTACAAAAAAGCCCGAGAAGCAGGTGTTGTCTTTATACGGTATGATGAGAATAATTTACCTGTTGTTTCCGATGTAAATGGTGTATTAAGTTCTGTAAAATTCGATAGCCCAGACTTTCAGGAATCGATTGTTATTGAAGCCGATAAACTGATTTTAAGCACAGGAATTGACGCCAATGAAGATAACAAAGTTATTTCCAATATGCTTAAGGTACCTCTTAATGCCAATGGGTTTTATGTGGAAGCCCACATGAAATTAAGGCCAGTGGACTTTGCAACTGAAGGTTTGTTCTTATGCGGATTAGCGCATTCGCCCAAGATGATTGATGAGAATATCTCACAAGCGAAAGCCGCTGCTGCAAGGGCTGCTACCATACTTTCAAAAACCCATCTCGAAGTTGGCGCACAGGTGTCTGTTGTTAATCAGGATAAATGTATCTCATGCATGACGTGTGTAAAAGCCTGTCCGTTCGGTGCACCGACATGTAATTATGATCATAAAGCAGAAATCGAAAGCGCGAAATGTATGGGCTGTGGTATTTGTGCTGCTGAGTGTCCGGCAAAGGCCATACAACTAAACCATTTCAGATCAGATCATTTCAAGATCATGATTGATGAATTATTTAAAGAACTTGAAACAGAAACTATATAAACTATGACTGATAACAATTTTGAGCCTAAAATTCTTGTCTTTTGCTGTCATTATTGTGCTTATGCATCGGCTGATTTGGCCGGATCAATGCGTCTTCAGTATCCTGCAGGGGTACGAATTATTAGAACACCTTGTACAGGCAGATTGGAGACCGAATATTATATGAAAGCCATTGAAAATGGCGCCGATGGCGTTTTAATAGCCGGGTGCCTGGAGGGAGGGTGCCATTTTATTGACGGTAACCTTTTTGCAAAAAGGCGTGCTAATGCAGTCCGTGATATGTTGGAAGAATGTGGTATAGAAAAAGAACGCCTACGTATGGTGAATGTTTCAGCTGCTGGGGCAGTGAATCTGGTACAGTTTATATTCGAAATGGTGGATACTGTTAAACAGTTGGGGCCGAATCCCATAAAGGCATTGGCAGTAGGCAGTAAGCAATAGGCAGTTTGCAGTACTGACAGACAAAAGCCGAAAGTCAATGGCCGATGGATAATTAAAAATAAAAAATAAAAAATCATAGAGGAGATAAACACATGATAGTTGCTCAACGAAAAAAGATTCCTGTATTAATTGATATTATCAACGGACATAAAAATGTTCTTGTTCTGGGATGCGGAACATGCGTTACGGTTTGTTTGGCAGGCGGCGAACGTGAAGTATCCATGATATCCTCCGCGTTAAGAATTGCCTCAAAAAAGGCAGGTTCGGTTATTAAAATTAATGAATTAACCATTGAACGCCAGTGCGATAATGTGTTTATTGAAACTGCTGCCGAGGAGATTAAGAAAAACGACGCTGTTCTCTCTCTTGGTTGTGGGGCAGGGGTGCAAGCCATAGCAGAGCGCTATCCGGATAAACCTGTTTATGCCGGACTCGACACTGCTTTCTTAGGCATTCTCGAATCAAGAGGTGTTTGGACGGAAAAATGTGCGCAATGCGGCGAATGTGTATTGGCAGATTTTGGGGGCATTTGTCCTGTAACCCGCTGTGCAAAACACATGTTGAACGGACCATGCGGAGGTTCCCGTGAAGAAAGATGTGAAATTAATGCCAATCAGCCCTGCGCCTGGCAGCTCATATACAAAAGGCTAAAAGATATTGGTGAATTAGACAAAATAAAGAAAATTTATCCTGCAAAGGATTGGAGCAAGAGCCTTGACGGCGGTAGCCGTACTATTATCCGGGAGGATCATAGGATATAATTAAATACCCTAAATTAAATAAGGCCTTCAGCCTTAAAATAGATCTTATCGAAGTAGCGGGAATATAAAACGTATGTGTAGTGCATAAAAAAGGAAAGCCTCTTTTCAGAGGCTTTTTGTAGCGGGGGCCAGACTCGAACTGACGACCTTTGGGTTATGAGCCCAACGAGCTACCACTGCTCCACCCCGCAATATATCTTAGTTTCTACAATATTTCAAACATCTTTAATACTTACTGTGGCCTCCCGATTACTATTGGGACAAACTGACGTCCGCCAGCTGACGAATATGAGCCCAATCCAGAGGCTCTCATGGCTCACCTTCCGCAATACATCTTTGTTACAAGTGTTATATGTATTTCTTTTTGCGAATGCAAATGTATATTACTTTTTAGTAATCTCAAAAAATTAATTGTACTTTTGCAATAATATTCCAATTTAAGAGAGAAATTCTATGCCTCGGGTTTTTAAAGCTATTGATATTGAGCAAGAAAAAAAAGAACTTCGCAAGGATTATTTCGACAGACATACCCCAGTAATTATTTGTGACAGTAAAGTTAAGAAAGGAAATAAATTGCAGGTTAAGGTCAGGGTAGGAACCGATTATGTTCACCCCGACGATTTTAACCATTACATTAGTTATGTGCAGCTATGGAACCGCGAAACATTATTAGCTGAAACTCGCTTCCTGCCTGGTACTTTTGGGAATAAACCCGGGAATCCCGAGGTAGATTTTTACATAGTGGCACCCGAAGTGTCTATGAGTCTTACAGCAATGTGTTTATGCACACAACACGGGTTATGGATGTCTGAACCTAAAGCTATTAAAGTTGTTTGAATTGATTTTACTTTTGGTTGTTTTATAAGTTAAGTAATCATGGTCACGGAAAAAAAAGTGAAACGTAGTAAATTATTGATGAATAAGCTAAAACATAAGTATAGACTTGTGTTTTTTAACGATAATACCTTCGAGGAAGTATGGCATTTGAGGTTGTCGTTGCTTAATGTACTTTCTGTGGTTGGAACCATTTCTCTTCTGCTTATTACTTTAGTTATTGTGATGATTGCTTTT
>Ga0182017_10000376_pt1 | contig 34930 bp, 29 predicted proteins | sample 712E3DmetaG_FD_120492 | JGI IMG/M metagenome (GOLD analysis project Ga0182017, IMG submission 120492) | Permafrost microbial communities from Stordalen Mire, Sweden - 712E3D metaG | ecosystem: Environmental > Terrestrial > Soil > Wetlands > Permafrost | place: Sweden: Stordalen | collected... | reverse complement strand
TGGTAGGGAGCCGAAGCATGGGCATAGCCGCCCCCTAGAGCGAGTCGCATGTAGAACCCGTCGTGGGTATGGTAGCCGGGCGGAATGAGCGGCTGATAGCCGTAGCCGGGCGGCGGATAGCCGTAGCCCGGCGGTGGATAGCCATAGCCCGGTGGCGGCCCGTAGCCGGGTGGAGGCTGTGGCTGGGAGGAACCTTGCTGAGGGCTGGGTTGCGGTTGGGCTGACGGCTGCGGCTGCGCTGTCTGCGCGGAAGGCTGTGCGTCCTGGGCGAAGACCACCGACGAACCTGCGAGGAAAAGCGCGAACCCAACGAGCCCGCAAGCGCCAGTGTTCTTGCATCCACTTCGGGGCAATCTATTGAGCATGGGGTCTCAGGGTACCACGACCGCTGGTTTTCTTGAAATTGTCGCCGGCACTATGTGTCGCCGGCGGCACTATGGCAACGGGTAGGTTTCGACGATCTCGTGAAGCGCGCCCTCGGGACGCAGGGTGCTTCTGTAGAGGTGAAAGTCGCTCACCGCGAATCGGCCGCCGTAAAACCCGGCATGCTCGGCCAGGAAGCGGTCCAGGTCATGGCGTGGCCGGGTCGGAAAACGGGCCAGGGTTAGGTGGGGTGAGAACCCGCGCTTGGCCGTGTCGGGGTCGGGGCCAAGCACACCGTCGACAGCGTGCTTGAGCGCTCGCAGGGATTCGGGCGGATCGAGGCCCAGCCAAAGGACACGCGCCGGCTTGCGGCCGCCGACTGGCGGAAACACGCCGGCGCCTCGAAGCGCAAGCTCGAAGCCCGGCGTACGAACCTGGCGCAGGCGTGCGCACAAATCGCCGAGCTGGTCTTCCGGCGTGTCGCCCAGAAAACGAAGAGTGATGTGCAACTGTTCGGGCCGCGTCCAGCGGGCGCCGGCTATGCCATCGCACAGACGCACGACCGCCGGTCGAAGTTCCGCGGGCAAGTCCACCGCAACAAAGAGTCGCAGCATGACTACCCTGCCAGCTCGAAACAGTCGGCCACCGCCTTAAGCGATTCAAGGTTGGAAACGTCATGGGGCAGAAGAGGAACCCGGGTGATGGGAACCCCGGGGGCCTGGGCAGCCAGGCGAGCCAACTCCTTCTGTTGCTGTTGGGTGATGTAGGCCAAATAGGCGCCCAGATCCGCGAGCTGCAGGGCAGCAGCTTCCAGTTGGGCGGCGTTCATGTCTGCCAGGGCCGGCAGCGCGGCAAGGGCTGCACGCAGGGCATCGGCTTCGACCATGCCGGGAACGGCCAGCACACGGTTGGCCACAAAGCCTGCCAGGGGCGTGCCCGCTCTTCGCAGATGGCCGGCGAAGTACAGGGCTTCGTTGATGGCCGCGGTCTCGGGTGACAACACGAGCAGAAAGCCCACTTCCGGGCGCCGCAACATGGCTTCGATGTCGCGGGCGCGCACGAGAAAGGCGCCCAGGACATCGCGCACGTCGAGCAAGAAGGCGCCCAGATCGTCGAGAAACTGGCTCCCCACCAACTTGCCCGCGCGCCGCAAGACGAGCGCACCGCCGGCGCTCAGTCGCTGCAAGGAAAAGCGACGCACTTTTGGGCTCCGCGCCGCCAACCACTGCAGCGCGGGGCTGCTGATGGCATCGGCCAATCGGCGAGGGGTGGCGAGGAAGTCGAGGGCATTGGCCGTGGGAGGCGTGTCGAGCACGATGAGGTCGTAGGCTCGGCTGCGCTGCAAATCAAAAAGGAACAAGGTCGCGGCGTATTCTGGTGCGCCGGTCAGATCAGCCGTCATCTGGCGGTAAAGGGGATTGGCCAGAATGCGGGCGCGCAGCACCGGATCCGCCACCTGTTCCCCGACCAGGCGATCGAACGCGCAACCTGTATCCACGCGCGCCGCCTGCAGTGTCCCCGACTGCCCGATACCCAGGATGCGGTTGGTTTCGTCTGCCAGGGAACGCGGCTCGGGTCCCAGATCCGGAACGCCGAGGGCGTCAGCCAGCCGCGGTGCCGGGTCGATGGTACATACCAGCGTACGCCGGCCCTGGCGCGCCGCCAGGACGCCGAGCGCGGCGGCGGCGGTCGTCTTGCCGACACCGCCCGGGCCGACGCACACGAGGATCTGCTTGCCCGAGACCAGGCGTTTCATTTCGTGGTCTCTCCCCCCAGCCGAGTCACGACGGACAAGCCTTGGCGATGGCATCCCGCCAGCGAGACAAGATGCGGTCGCGCTCGCTGACGGGCATGCGAGGATGGAAGATGGTCGCGTCGGAATCCGTGGCGTCTTCGGGGTCGATGTCCAGGCCTACGCCCTCGGCCGCCAGCCGTGCCGCACCGAGCGCGGTCAGCTCGACCTGCGCGGGTCGTACGATGTCGACAGCGAGCAGGTCGGCCTGTATCTGCATGAGCAGGTTGTTGGCGGTAGCGCCGCCGTCCACGCGCAAGGTGGTCAGGCAGCGGCCCGAGTCTTGCTCCATGGCTCGGACCAGGTCGACTGTCTGCAGGGCTATGGCCTGCAGAGCCGCACGAGCGATATGGGCGGCTCGTGTACCACGCGTAAGACCCAGAATTGCGCCACGCGCTTCTGGGCGCCAGTAGGGTGCGCCCAGTCCGGCCAGGGCGGGCACGATGGTAACCCCCCCGTCGTCGGGCACGGACGCGGCCAGCCCTTCGCTCTCGGCCGCCTGCCGGATGATGCCGAGCCCATCTCGCAGCCATTGAATGAGCGCGCCTGAGACAAAGGCACTCCCCTCAAGGGCGTAGGTCGTGCCTGTGGCGGTCTGCCATGCCACTGTTCCTAGCAGCCGGTGGCGTGACAGGACGGGCCGCGGACCCACGTTCATAAGGAGGAACGAACCCGTGCCAAAGGTGCACTTGGCGTCACCGGCCCTCAGGCACTGTTGGCCGAAAAGCGCGGCCTGCTGATCGCCCGCTGCCGCAGACAAGGAGATGCCATCGGGGATCTCTCCAGCGTCACGGGTGACCGCGAGGCGCCCCGAAGACGGCCCCACCCTGGGCAAAAGCGCAGCCGCCACGCCGAAGATGCGACACATGTCCGGGCTCCATTGCAGCCCTTCCAGGTCGAAAAGCAAGGTGCGGGAGGCATTGGACACATCGGTCAGATGGACCTGGCCGCCCGAAAGGCGCCACAGGAGAAAGCTGTCGACGGTGCCGAATGCGATCGTGCCCGCCTCGGCCCGGCGCCGGAGATCGGGGGTGTTTTCCAGCAGCCAGGCAATCTTGCTAGCGGAGAAGTAAGGGTCGAGCAACAGGCCAGTCCGCCGGTGCACGAGCGGTTCCAGGCCCGCTGCGCGCAGCCGATCACACATCTCGGCCGTGCGCCGGTCCTGCCAGACGATCGCCGGCGCCACTGGCCTGCCCGTCGCACGCTCCCACAGCACGGTGGTCTCGCGCTGATTGGTGATGCCAATGGCCGCAATCTCGCCCGGCCCTGACTGCGCGCGCGCTTGCGCAAAGGACGTCAGGACCGACTGCCAGATTGCTTCGGGATCGTGTTCCACCTGCCCGGGCTGGGGGTAGCTTTGTGGGATCTCGCAGTAGCCACGACCCAAGATCGCAAGGTGCTGATCCAGCACCAGTACCGTCGTTCCGGTGGTGCCCTGGTCGATGCCCACGATGACAGAAGGGCTACTCATGGATCGAATCGTTGGCAAGAATGGACACTAGTGTAGTACCGGCTCTCGAGAATTCGTAGGTACAGCTTGTTAGGAAATTCGCGACCGCCGGCCGGGCCGGGTCGCGGATAGCGGCTCGCGGCTCGCGAGGGCGAAAGGGTGTCCGGGGGCGTTGCGCGGAAAGCGTGCCGCGTGCCGCTCACGCCACTCACCCACACCCTCCGCTCTCCGCGAACCCCACACGAACTCGCTCACGCCCTCGCCCACGCGATCCGCGGACCGGCTCCCCCGGCCGCCAGTCCCCCGCCTCCGCCTTCCGGTTCCGGCGTCGGTGAAAGAGGCGGCCGAACCTAGCGGAAGCATTTGGGTTCGTGATACGATGAAGTTTGCCATTCGTCTGATGTCAAGCAACGGCCACACCCAGAGGTCCCATGCGGCGCGTGCTCGTGGTGGATGACGAAGAGAACCTTCGTCACATGCTGCAGACCCTGCTCAAGCGGGAAGGCTATGAGCCAGTCGGCGTTGCCTCCGTCGACAGCGCTGTGCGCGAGTTGGACAATTTGCCCTATGACATCATTATCACCGACCTGCGCATGCCTGGCCGAAGCGGCCTGGATCTCGTGGATGAGGTGCGCCGACGCAACTTGGATGCCACGGTCGTCGTGATGACCGCCTTCGGAAGCAAAGAGGTGGCCATCGAAGCCATGAAGCGGGGAGCCTACGACTATCTGTCCAAGCCTTTTGAGGCGGACGAGCTGATCCTCCTCTTGCGCAAGGCCGAGGAACGCGAGCGGCTCTACCGCGAGAACCAGAGTCTGGCCCGCCAGGTTCGCTCTGCCGGCCAGGAGCCCGAGGGGACCCTCGGCGAGTTAGTCGCCCTCAGCCCGCAGATGCTCGAACTGTTCCGCACGGTGCGCAAGATCGCCGAATTCAAGACCACCGTGCTCATCGACGGTGAATCGGGAACCGGCAAGGAACTGGTGGCGCGCGCCATCCATAGCAGCTCGCCCCGCGCCCGCGCGGCCTTCATCGCGGTCAACTGCGGGGCTATCCCGGCCAATTTGCTCGAATCCGAGCTGTTCGGCCACCGCAAGGGCGCATTCACCGACGCGAGCCGAGATCGCAAGGGTTTGTTCGAAGAGGCCTCGGGCGGAACCCTCTTCCTCGACGAGATTGGAGAATTGCCGCTCAGCCTGCAGGTGAAGCTGCTGCGGGTGCTGCAGGAGGGAGAGGTCCGCCGCCTGGGCGACAGCCAGGACACCAAGGTCGATGTCCGCGTGGTAGCCGCCACCGCGCGCGACTTGGCCGACGAGGTCAGGCGGGGATCGTTCCGCGAGGACCTGTACTACCGGCTCAATGTCTTCGCCTTGCACTTGCCAGCCCTCCGCGACCGGCGCCAGGACATCCCGCTGCTGGTAGAGCACTTCTTGGCCCGCATGAACGCCCATATGGGCCTTGCCATCTCGGGGGTCACGGCTGAGGCTATGCGCATACTCGTGGCGTACGACTGGCCCGGGAACGTCCGGGAGCTGGAGAACACCATCGAGCGTGCCGTGGTGCTGGCAGAGGGCCCCACGATCGACGTTGATTCTCTGCCGGAGCGGCCACGCGTTGCGAGCCTGGGAACGACGGAGGCTCAGGTGGACGGCAGCGACTTGTCGATCAAGAGAGCGTCGCGGCGTTCCGAGGAGGCCCTCATCCACCGCGCCCTGGAGCGGACCAAGGGCAATCGGACCCGAGCCGCCCAGCTCCTGGAGATCAGTCACCGGGCTCTCCTCTACAAGATTAGGGAGTATGGGATCGGCTCCGGGCGGGACACGCGAGACTACGACGCATACGGAAATCGGGGTGAGCAAACGCCCCCTCCGGCCACGCCAACTCCGGCCGGCTCAACTTGGAAGGCGAAATGAACGATGAGCATAGGACGGAGGATGGTTTTTGACCTTTTTCGCAGATGCCCCACCATGTAGGTGAAGAGAGGGAAATGAAAGCGGTCACCCGGAGACGACGTCGATGCCCAAGAACTGCATAGGACTCGACATAGGTTCGAGCTCCGTGAAAGTCGTCCAGCTCAAGGAAACCTCCAAGGGCCTTCAACTGGTCAACTTCGGTTTCGAGCCGCTGCCACCGCAGACCATCGTCGACGGCGCAATCATGAACCAGACCGCCGTGGTCGAGGCCATCAAGACGCTGCGAGATAATCTCGGGATCAAAGGCAGGGAGGTGGCCACAGCCATTTCTGGACACTCCGTCATCATCAAGAAGATTAAGGTGCCGCCCATGACACCCGAGGAGTTGGAAGAACAGATCCCGTGGGAGGCTGAACACCACATCCCCTTCTCCAAGGACGATGTGGAAATCGATTACCAACTGGTTGGCAGCGGGGGTGGCGCCGGGACCCAGATGGAGCTGTTGCTGGTCGCGGCCAAGAAGGAAGTCGTCTCCGACTACAGCATGGTCATTCGTGAGGCCAAGCTGCAGCCCATGATCATGGATGTGGCTGCCTTCACCATTCAGAACGCCTACGAGGCCAACTACACGGTCGTTCCCGAGGAGGCGGTGGCCGTGATCAACGTCGGGGCCACCCTATGCAACATCAACATCGTGGCGGGAGGAACCAGCGCTTTTACCCGCGACGTAACCGTGGGCGGCAACGCGTTTACCGAGGAGATTCAGAAACGCCTCAACGTCAGCCAAGAGGAAGCCGAGGCGTGGAAAATCGGCTCCACGGGCGATGGCGCCAGTGAGGTGGTCCCCCAGGAAGTGGAGGCAGTCATCGCCTCGGTTGCGGACAGCGTGGCCGGCAAGTTCCAACGTTCGCTCGACTTCTACCTGGCGGCCAGCAGCGACGCGAACATTACGAAGATCTTCCTGTGCGGTGGCTCGGCCAAGGTGCCGGCTTTGCAACGCGCGCTTGAGGAGAAAGCGCGGACCGCGGTCGAAGTGATGGATCCCTTCCGCAAGATCGCCGTGGACGAACACAAGTTCGACATGGCTTTCGTTCAGCAACACGCGGCCGAAGCCGCGGTGGCGGTGGGTCTGGCTTTGCGCCGCCCGGGGGACAAGCCGTGATTCGCATCAACCTGCTGCCCATCAGGAAGGTCAAGCGGGCCGAGGCCAGCCAGCGGCAATTCCTGTACCTGGGCATGGCCATCCTGGCCACCGTGGGTGCGGTCGTCTTCGTGCACTTGCAAGCGGCCAGTCAACTTGACGACATCATGCGCAGAAACACGATCCTCACGGCGGACGTGGCCCGCCTGAAGCAGGAGATAGGCGACTACGACAAGATCCGGGCTCAGCGCGAAGAGCTGCTGAGGCAGCGAAAGACCATTCAGGCGCTGGATGCGGGCCGGACCGGTCCGGTCTATCTGCTGCGCGAAATGTCCGAGCTCCTGAGCCCGGGTAAGGGGCCGACTTTCGACCGAGTCAGCTACGAGGAGACGCTACGGCGCGACCCCAACGCCGGGTTCAACGCCAGTTGGGATCCGCGCCGCGTGTGGATGGAGGGCTATTCCGAGGACCAGAAACACGTCCGGATCCGAGGTGCGGCCAAGTCGAACGAGGACGTGGCCGAGTTCCTCAAACGACTCAACTCCTCGGTGTTCTTCAGCGAGGTGAATCTGGACTCGACCTCCCAGGTGTCGGGGCACGGGATCAAGTTCGTGGATTTTAGCCTCTCAGCCAACGTGATCTACTGACATGAACGACCTCCTGCAAAAACTGCTGCGCCTCAAGACGCCGGTGAAGGTCGCCGCCACGGCGGGGCTCATCGTGGCGATCGGGGTGGTGTACTACATGTTGTTCTTCATGGACCTGCAGGATCAGATCAAGGCGGGTGAAGTCCAGCAGCGTACCCTGACCGCCGAGAAGGAAAGCTACGAGAGGCGCAAGAAGGAGTACCTGGCTTTCCGGAACGAGCTGACGCAATTGCAGCAAGAGCAGCGCGAGCTGCTCAAGGCCTTGCCCAAGCGGGCCGAGATTCCCACATTCCTTTCCAGCATTCAGGAACAGGCGGAGCTTGCCGGCTTGGAGGTTCTCAATCTGGCCATCGAGTCGGAATCACCCGCTGAGTTGTATGTGCGCATCCCGGTCCGCATCGAGATCCGCGGCACCTATCACACCATCACAAAGTTCTTCAAGAACGTCGCCGATCTCCCCCGCATCGTGAACGTGGAGAACCTGGCCCTGAGCTTGGAGAAGGCTGCTGACGAGTCAGGCTCGCCCCGGCTGCGCGCCAAGTTCTATGCGGTGACCTTCCGCTACAACGACCAGTCCGAAACCGGAGGGGGAACGTGAAGAGGACCACACTGGCCCCGCTCCTGGTTGTCGGTTTCGCCCTCGCGCCGTGGGGGGATTGTTCGGTTGCGCGCGCGGCCCCCACAAAGCCCCCGGCCACGCCCGGCGCGGGCGGCAAGCCGGGTGCAGTCGCCTCAGCCGACCCCGCCGCCGCAGCGGCGGAGGTCCTGCAACAGCGACTGGTCATCTTGCGCAGAAAGGTCCTGCGCGACGAAGACTTCAACGAAACCGATGACGCAAATCGAGACCCGTTCCGGTCCTTCACCGGCATCTTTACCGATCGAGGTCCTCGGGTGAATGTCCAGCAGGTTGTTCCAGCCATCTTCGGGAAGTTCGCCCTCGAGGAGCTGACCCTGATTGCGGTGATCACCGGCGACGCGAACCCGCGCGCCATGTTCCGGGATCCGAGCGGTCTCGGACAAGTGATCAAACGAGGCGACTACGTTTCCAAATCAGCTGCACGTGTCACGAAGATCCTGTCCGACCGCGTGGTGTTGGAGTTGGCAGAGGTCACGTCGGCCGGCGAAACCCGAGCTTTGGAGAAAGCCATCCTGGTCAATCCGGAGGGGGCAGAGAAATGACCGGTCAACCCATGTGTTCTGATATGGGAATTCTGGAAGGGTTCCCATTCCCTCCCGCGATGGTCCGCCGTCGGCAAAGCCGGCGGGCTCCCCACGCGGGTAGAAAACCCGTGATCATGCTCGGTGTCCTCGTAGGCGCCTGGCTTTGCACACCGGCCTTTGCCGAGACGGCGCAGGTGCGCGCGATTCGCGTCTCCGAGGCTGGGGGTGACACCGCGGTGGTGATCGCGGCCTCAGGACGGCCCACCTTCACGACTTGGAAGCTGGAACAGCCAGCGCGAGTGGTGGTGGATATCAGCGCAGCCCGCCTGGGCAACGTCGAGGTTCCCATGGATGCCGGCACGTACGCCGTTGGGCTGGTCAGCGCGAGCGTCAGTGAAGATGAAGGGGGCGGTCCTAGGACGCGGATTGTCTTGACGTTGCGCCAGGCCTCCGACTATCGCGTCGAGGCGCGCGGCAACGACATCGTGGTCCGCGTCATCCCCTACCTACGCCCGGCAGCGAGCAAGGTCGCCACGCCCGACCCCCACGAAGCCGAGGTCAAGGCCGAGGCACAAGCCAAGGCCGAGAGAGCCGAGGCGCGCGCCAAAGCCGAAAGAGCCGAGGCGCAGGCCAAGATGGAAAAAGCTGAGGCACAAGCCAAGGCCGAGGCGCAGGCCAAGATGGACGCACAAGCCAAGGCCGAAAGAGCTGAAAACCAAGTCAAGGCCGAGGCCCAGGCCAAGGCCGAGGCCCAGCTCAACGCTGAAACGCAGACGCGGGTGGCCGCGCAAGCCCATGCTGAGAACGCCAAGCTCAAACAACAGTTGCAGCAGGCCCGGCGTGACGCCGAGGAGGCGCAGGCAGCGGCCAACGCCGCCAGCGCCGAGACTGAGCGGCAAAGGGCGGCTGTGGCTCGCGCGGACGAGCACGCCCGCAAGGCCGAGCACGAGGCCGACCAAGCCCGCCAGCGCGCCGAGGCGGCCGAGCGGGAAACACGCACGGCCCAGCAGCGCGAAACTGAACGTGATCGGGCGCTGCGGGCGGCCGCTCGCGAGGTCGAGGCACGAACCGTCGCGCTGGAAGCGAAGGCTAGGAGCCAGGAGGAACAGCAGCGACGGCTGGTGGAGGCCGAACACCTGGTCGCAGAACGCGAGGCGAAGGTGCGCGTGACAGCCATCGAATTGGCCGAGCGCGAGCAGGCGGCACGGGCCGCCCAGTCCAAACGCGAGCGGCTCGAACAGAGCGGCGCTTCTTCACCTGACAGGGCGCGAGCTGCAGCGGCGGTGGCCAAGGCCGAGGAGGAGCGCCGGAACGCGGCCGAAGCAGCCGAACGCTCGCGCAAGGAACTCACCCTGGCGGTGGCCGCGCGCCGTGGAGAGGAGACCCGCCGCCAGGAAGAGATGCGTGGCCGCAGGGAAGAGGAGGGGAAGTTGAGACGCGCCGAGTCCGCTCGCGCGGCCGAGGAAGCCCGCCTGGCCCAGGCGCGCGCCGACCGGACTCGAATCGAGAGCGAGCGTGCCAGGCTGGAGACCGAGCGAGCCAACCTGGAGGCAGCTCGTGATGCGCTGGCGGCGGAGGTCAAGCGACTCGCGCAGGCCTCCACGCGCGCCAAACCGGCAGTCGCCGTGGAACGGCCGGTCCCCGCGCCGGTGGCGGCCAAGCCAGTTCCGATGCAGGAGAAAGGGACTGCGGCGAGTGTGTCGCCTGCACCCAATTCGGCCAAGCCTGTCGTACGTCCTCGCTCCGTCACTCTGCGTGTCCCCATCCGTGTTCGCCGCATCCACTTTGTCGACGAGCCAACCCGATCCTCGGTCATCATCGATTTGGAAGGGCCATCGGGATTTACCGTGGAACGCCCGGCTGAACGGCGCTTCAGCCTACGCCTCGACCATGCCGATCTTCCCGACGATTTGGTTCGCAGTTTGGACGCCACGGAATTCCTGGGCCCGGTTCGGCTCATCAGCTCGTACCAGGATCCGCAGACCCGGGGCGCGGTTCGAGTCGACGTGGATCTGGCTGAGGATGTCCCCAACCACGTTCGGCAGGATGGGAACCGGATCTACTGGGATTTCCAGAAGGCGACGCCGTCCAACGGACAGAAGCTGCCCGCCCTGGGCGGACCTTTGCCGCCCTCGGTGTTGTTTGTGCCGGCTCGTCGGGTAGCAGGCTACAGTGTAAACCTCTCTGCCCTGGTGCTGGCCCAGGCCGGAGGCACTGCGCGCAAGGTCGGCGAGGACGAATCACCGACGGCCCGGCGCACGAGCTTGACGGCCAAGAGGCGCTACATCGGTCGTCGCATCGACTTGGATTTCAAAGGCGCAGACATCCACAACATCTTGCGTCTTCTAGCCGACGTGGGGCAGATGAACATCGTGACCTCGGACGAGGTGAAAGGCGAAGTCACCATCAAGATGCGCGACGTGCCCTGGGACCAGGCCCTGGACGTCGTGTTGCGGGCCAAGGGTCTGGGCTCGGTTCGCGAAGGCAACCTGGTTCGCGTGGCCCCCCTGTCAGTGCTGGAGAAGGAACTGGAACAGGAGATAGCTCGCCAGAAGCAGATGGCGGAAGTCTTGCCCACAGAAACCCGACTCATCGGCGTGTCGTATGCGCACGCCTCTGCTCTCCAGGACAAGGCTCGCGACCTGCTGTCGCCAAGAGGTAAGATCTCGGTCGATGATCGCACCAACAACCTGATCGTGTCCGATGTGGCCCGCAACCTGCAACTCATCGAGGATTTGGTGCGTAACCTTGATACCCAGACCTCGCAAGTGGTCATCGAGGCCCGCATCGTAGAGGCGAACACGGACTACGCCCGCCAGATAGGTATCCAGTGGGGCGGAAACACCTTCATGGATGCGGCGCACGGCAATCCCACTGGGCTCGTCTTCCCCTACAACGTTGGCATCGGTGGCGGGGCGGACGACGGCAGTTCGCCGCTGTCCGGTCTGGTTCCAGGAGTCCGAACCGGTGTCGCCGGGGGGGCTAGTCCGAACTTCGTGGTCAACATGCCGGCCCCCGCCGGCCTCGCCACCGGCAGTGCCATCGGCCTCACCATGGGGTCAGTGGCGGGGGCCTTCAACTTGAATCTGCGCCTCTCGGCCATGGAGTCGACCGGCACGGTCCGCATCCTGTCCTCACCGCGGATCACCACGATGGACAACATCGATGCCACGATCGAACAGGGTGTATCGATCCCAGTGTCGGTCGTCAGCGCAATGGGCGCTCAGACCCAGTTTGTGGATGCCAAGCTTCACCTTGGCGTCAAGCCGCATGTTACCAACGAAGGCACTGTCATGCTCACGATCAGCGTGACCAAGAACGAGCCAGATTTCGTCAACACAGGCGCCCGCGGCGACCCCACTATCTTGAAGAAGGAAGCCAAGACAACGATGCTCGTGCGCGACGGCGACACAGCGGTCATCGGCGGGATCTACACCCGCAACTCAGGTCTCAGCTTCACCAAGGTTCCGTTCTTTTCGGACATCCCGGTGTTGGGCTGGTTCTTCCGCAACCGCAAGGAGAACGACAACCGTACCGAATTCTTGGTCTTTCTGACACCACGTATTGTGAACAGGGCTCGCGCACTTGGGCAGTAGCAGCGACGAGGAAGCAAGATCTCATGAAAACGACACGGAGAGAGCCATGACAGCAAGTAGTGGCAGAACCATTGGTCGCGTGGTCGCCTTCGGCATTCCTGTGGGCCTGTTCCTGTCCCTCGCCGCCTGCGTGGTTGATGACGGCCCCACGGGACTAGTCATTTTGCAGGATCAGTTGCTCGACACGGGAACCGCTTGCACGGTTCCGGGGACGGCTACGCCTGACAGGAGAACCAGAGGAGTCTTGGACGTAACGGTTCTCGACAAGAACTACACGGGCTACTACCTCTACCCGCTGGTGGAGAATCTACTGGCCTCTTTCACCGGGCTGGCGGACAGCACCACCACTGGGGGAGTCGAAGAGAAAAACGACATTCTGATGGAATCGTTCCATGTCAAATTGGATGCGGCGACCAGTGCGGGTACCACCCTTTCATGGGATTCCGGGTGCCCGGGCGAGTTCGACGTTCCGGCCGACTCATCGCTACTTGTGCCGGGCGGCACCGTCTCCGGCGTCGTGGAGATCATTAGGCCCTGCAACGCGGCCCCACTCTTCCAATATCTGCAAGATCAGTCCGCCGCCTCGCTCACTGTCACAGCCGAGGTTCGGGCCAAAGGCCACCTGGGCGGCGGGGACATCGAGAGCCCGCCCTTCAGATTCCCGATGGACGTCTGCTACGGCTGCCTGCAGACCGGATATTCCGACCCGATCGCTGCACAGTTCAGCTTCCCGGCGGTGCCCATGTGCTCGGACCTCACGACCAACCCCTATACGGGCGATCCGTGCAATCCGGCCCAGGACCACATCATTCTTTGCTGCGCCACGGGCGTAGACGCCCAAGGCCACGCCACTGGCGTAGAATGCCCGGCGATCCCGACTGGCACAGCGCCGTAACCGAGCCATCCTGCCGGCGTTGTTGACACCCCAGGCTCGCGGTGGCTAGAAGTCAGGGGTCAGCCATGTTCCGCGACACCCTTCAGAAAATGGTGGACCGCCTCGATGGCGGGGTTGCCGGGATTCTGATGGGGTTTGACGGCATCGCGGTAGAGCACTACGCCCGGGATGGGCAGGACGGGATCGATATTCAAACCGTGGGCATGGAGCTAGCCCACACCGTGACGCAGATGCGCAAAGCCGTCGAGGGGCTCGACTTGGGCCGGGCGACCGAAATCACCGTGCGGACCGACAAGTTGGTCATTCTGATATACGTGCTGAACGAGGAGTATTTCGTCGCCTGTGCCGTGCGCCCCGACTCGAGCTTCGGCAGGGCGCGCTATGTGATGCGCTTGGCGGCTCCCCAGATCCGGGCCGAGCTGTGAACGCCGAGCGGACATCTTTGCCCGTCGTCGTGGTTCTGCACGGCCCGAACCTGAACCTGCTCGGCTCACGAGAACCCGGTATCTACGGCCACACCACGCTGAAGGAAATCGACGACGGCTTGAAGACACGGGGCCACGAACTGGGGCTGCTGGTGCAGACCTTTCAGTCGAACCAAGAAGGCGCCCTCATTGATCGCGTGCAGCAGGCACGCGGGCAGGCCAGCGGCCTTGTCATCAACGCGGGTGGGCTGACCCATACCAGTGTCTCTCTGCGGGACGCCGTCGCGGCGGTCGCCCTGCCAACGGTGGAGGTCCACCTATCCAACCTTGCTGCGCGCGAGGAGTTCCGCCACCGCTCCCTGCTGGCCCCGGTTTGCCTTGGACAGATCGTTGGGCTGGGGCCTGTGGGCTACCGTCTTGCGCTCGAAGCACTCGCGCACCTCCTCTTGCCCAGCCCGTTGGGGCGACCAACGCCCTCCCATGATGCAAAACCGTCGCCCGCAAAGCCACGCTCTGCGGGCGCTTCGCCGAAGAAAGGAACCCCCACCCGATGAGCAAAGCCAAGGCCCCAGTCCGAAAGGACGAGAAGAAGTCCTCGTCTTGCTGTTGCGAGGAGCCGCTATGCGCCCTCGGGCCAGAGGAACTCGCCACCGTGCGAGAACTGGCCGAGATCGCAACCGAGTTTGACTTGGCTGAACTGGGTGTAGACCCTTGCGGTGGAATACGCATTGTCCGCCGTCAGACGAGGGACGGTGCGGGCACGGCCGCCGCACCTGCCGTGTCCCCTTTACCCCCGCCCGCGCCCGCTCCGGCGGCCGACAAGCCTGTCGAGAGCGGCGTGCTCCTCACCTCGCCGTTCGTGGGCACTTTTTACCGTGCGCCGGCTCCCGAGGCACCGCCGTTCGTCGAGGTCGGCCAGACCGTGCGCAAGGGCCAGGTCATGTGCATCGTGGAAGCCATGAAGCTGATGAACGAGATCGAATCTGAATTCGACGGCAAGATCCTCGAGATTCTGGTGAAGAACGCGGAACACGTCGAGTATGGGCAGTCCTTGTTCCGCATCGAGAAGGCCTAGCAAGATCTCACCACGGAAGACGCAGATCTCAAGTCCGGTTCTGTGCACTCTGTGGTGAATCCGAAAGCACGACCACCGTGTTCAAGAAAGTACTGATAGCCAACCGCGGGGAAATCGCCCTGCGCGTGGTTCGCGCGTGCCGTGACATGGGACTCCGATCGGTCGCGGTCCATTCCACCGCCGACGCGGACGCGCTGCACGTCCGCTTCGCGGATGAGAAGGTGTGCATCGGCCCGCCCCCTACGCGCCAGAGTTACAACAATGTCCCCGCCTTGATCAGTGCGGCGGAGGTGACCGGCGCCGACGCCATCCACCCGGGCTACGGATTTCTGGCCGAGAATGCCGAGTTTGCCGAAGTCGTGCAGAGGTGCGGCCTGCAATGGATCGGCCCCCAGCCGGAGCTGATGCGGCTCATGGGCGACAAGGTGTCCGCACGCAAAGCGATGCTTGCGGCGGGCGTTCCGGTGGTCCCGGGCTCGCCCATCATCGAAACTGACCGACAAGCGGAGGAGGCGGCGGAGCGCATTGGGTTTCCCGTCATCATCAAGGCGACGGGCGGCGGCGGCGGTCGGGGCATGAAAATCGTCGAGGACAAGTCGCGACTGTTCGCCCAGTTGGCTTCCGCCCGGGCTGAGGCCCAGGCTGGATTCAACAACCCCGCGGTCTACCTGGAGCGCTACATTGGCAGGCCCCGCCACATTGAGGTGCAGGTTCTGGGCGACGGCTCCGCGGCCATTGCCATGGGTGAGCGCGAGTGCTCCATCCAGCGCCGACACCAGAAGCTGATTGAGGAGGCACCCTCAGTGGCACTCGACGATGCACGACGCGTCGAGCTTCTGCGCACCGCGCGCAAGGCCACCGCGGCTATCGGCTACCGCACCGTCGGCACCCTAGAGTTCCTGCTCGACGAGGAGAAGCACTTCTACTTCATCGAAATGAACACGCGCATCCAGGTCGAGCACACCGTCACCGAGGCGGTCTTTGGCGTGGACCTGGTGCGTGAGCAAATGAGACTGGCCGCAGGGGATCCGCTGCGCCTTCACCCAGACATGCGGCCACGCGGTCACGCAATTGAGGTTCGCATCAACGCCGAAGATCCCGTCACTTTTGCTCCCTCGCCTGGGCTCATCACGGCGCTCAACCTCCCAGGAGGGCCGGGCGTGCGCGTGGATACGCACATCTACGCCCACTATCGCGTTCCCCCATATTATGACTCGCTGCTGGCGAAGTTGATCGTGCATGGGGAGAACCGCCATCTGGCCCTGGCCAGATTGCGCCGGGCTCTCGGCGAGGTGGTGGTGGAGGGCATCAAGACCAATGTTGACCTCCACAAGAGGGTCATCAACCATCCCGACTTCATCGCCGGTCACTTCGATACGCACTTCCTGGAACGTCTTTAGCTAGAGCGCGTCGGGGGCTTCCGGACCGCTTGGGAGGCCGGCCCGCGGGTCGCGGCTAGCGGGTCGCGAGGGCGAGGGCGTGAGTGAGTTCGTGTGCGTTACGCGGGAGGATGGAGAGCGGGTCGCGTGCCGCACACACCAGTCGCCCACGCAAGCCGCGGCACGGTGGTCGCTACCGCTGCCGCCCACGCGAGCCGAGCGGCACGAGACCGGACGGCCGCCCCCCACCCCGCACCCGCCACTCCCGGTCCGCCATTTGACTCATTGCTCATCCCATTGCTCATGTAGTACGACGACATACCAGATCTCCCGCAAATCTCAGTCCACTTCTTTACAGTGTTACCGTATGCGGTAACACTGGAGAGCTGGACCGTTCCAGGTGGTAACCAAGAAAGACAAGCACCTCGCAGCAGCGCAGAAGTACCTAGAGCGGGGAAGCCTTGAAAAGGCCCTGACGGAGTTCCAGAACGCCGTCAGGGAAGATGCGAAGGACACCCGCACATGGCTGCGCATGGCGGAAGTGCATGTGCGCCTGGGACAGAGCGACAAGGCTACCGAGGTCTATCAGAAAACGGTGGACCTCTATGTCGAGCAGGGTTTTTTCCAGCGCGCAGTAGCCGTCTACAAAAACATCATCAAGCTTTCTCCTGAAGCGGTGGAGGCGCGCAGCAAACTGGCGGACGTCTACCGGCAATTGGGGCTCTTCTCAGACGCCATCCAGCAACTGGAGCAAGCGGTCTTGCTACACCAGAAGGCCGGCCGGATTTCCGATGCGCTGGCCACGATGAAACAGATCCTCGAGCTCAACCCAGACCAGCCGGCCGCGCGTATCCGCTATGCCGAGTTGGCTGTGCAAGCGGGAGAGGCCGGCGAGGCCGTGGCCGAGTTCCACGAGGCGGCCAATCTGCTCAAGGCCCAAGGGCGAACCGATGAGTTCACGCGTGTGGCAGAGCGAATCCTGTACTACCAGCCCGACGATCTGGCCCTCAGTACGGAGCTTGCCGCGAGTTACCTGGATCGCAACAACGCCCGGGCCGCCCTCGCCAAGCTCAAGCCCTGTTTCGAGTCCAGCCGAGACGATCCCGTGGTCCTCGACCTTCTGGCCCGTTGTTTCGAGCAACTGGGTCAGCCACACAAGAGCTTGCCGGTGCTCAAGGAACTCTGCCGTATCTACGCTCTCACGGGGCGCATGGCGGACCGCAACCAGACCATCCAGCGGGCCCTTGGCCTGGATCCGAATGATCCCGAAATCCGGGCAATGTTGGGGGGGGTGCCGCCCGGCAGCGTGCGCAGTCCCGCCCCTGTCATCCCTCTGCACCGGCGAACACCCAGCCAGTCCGACGGGGCGACGCCGCCTTCTGTGAAGCCTGTGCGATCCACGGCCATCACCTTCAGCGAGATGGAGATTCCAGCCGCACTGCAAGACAGGCACAAGACGCCGTCTTCCGAGGAGGTCCCCAGTGTGGCGGACCGAATGGCCATCGCCTCGGGCCTGGTGGAGAAGAGCGAAGACGACACCGAGATCAAACGAATCCTGGCCGAGGCCGATGTGTTCGTAAGGTACGGGCTGGTGGAACGTGCCGCCGAGCATCTGCGGCGTGTGTTCGAGCGAGTACCCACCCATATCGGTGCGCACGAGCGCCTGGCCGCGGTGCTGGCCCAGCTCGGCCGCAAAGCCGAGGCGGCCGCGGAGCTGGAAGTGCTGGCCCATCAGCTCCTCCCATCGAGCCCCGTCAACGCAGCCACCTATGCGCGCCGAGCGCTGGAGATGAACCCAGGCGCCCGGCGGGCACAGGAGGTGCTGGCCGCAGCCGATCGCATGCCGCCGGGTGCCAAAGAGTCTACGATAGCAGCACCTCGCGCAGATACCCCTTCCCACAAAACGGGAACGCCCGAGCCCGAAGTGATTGACAGTGGCGAGATTGAGCTCCTTGGGGATGGCGGGACCGCAGGGGACGAGGCGACGGGCAACACCGGCGCGCTCGCCGCGCTCGCCGAGGCGTTCGGCAGCGGCGAAGTTGCTGGGCAAGTACAGGCTGCTGACTTTGACGAGGCGACCACGCCTGTCACGCCGACGGATCGACCGAGGCCAAAAGCGGAGAGCACGGCCGCGAGCCCGGCGCTACCGGCGATCCGCGCGGACACGCAGGAGACTTCAGACGCGGTGTTGAGCGACCTGGAGCAACTAGATTTCTTCATCGAGCAGGAGCTCGGCGAAGAGGCGCAGGCGTTGCTTGACGACTTGGAGAACCGCCATCCTGGGCACATCCTGCTGGCGGACCGACGCAAGAAGCTGGAAATCCTCAAGAGAGACTCCGTGCCCCCGCAACGACCGACACCGGCACCAGCCGCGCCCGTAGTGGAAATCTCTATGCCGCATGCGGCCAAGGGACTTTTCGGTACGCAAGATCTCGACTCCGAGGCCGACCTCGGGCTGATGAACAAGAGCATGGAGCGCCATGATCTCGCCATCCGGCACTTCACCGCGTTGCTGGGCGACCCAAAGCGCGAGGTCTTTGCCCTCACCATGATCGGCGAAAGCCACGAGGCCATGGGCAACCACGCGGAGGCCACTCGTTGCTACCAGGATGCCCTCAAGAGTCCGCGCGCTACCGAGGTGGAGGCCACGGAGCTCTACTTCCTGCTTGGCAACCTCTACTACAACTCGGGCGACCGCGCCGAAGCCCTCTACTACTTCGAACGGGTCTCCAAGCGTGATTCCACGTTCCGTGACGTACAGCGGCGCCTGGCTGCACTTAAGTCGCGTGGCAGCCCCCACTAGTACCGCCTCTCGTAAGTTCGCAGCTGGTTGAGCGGCCGGATTGACGGCAGCGGCGAGGGCGCGCGCGAAACGCGCGGGGTGGGTGGGGTGGACTGTCCGTCCCGAAGCCCCCGCAGGGCATAGGCGTTAAGCGGAGCAACGGCGGAATGAAACAGCCATTCGTGATTCGAGGACACAAGCGTTCGATGGGTCACCCCTCTCCCTTTCAAGGGGCTTGGGGGTGAGGGCAGAACTTCCTGTGAGCCGGACGCGGAAGTCACGAAATTGTTGTGATTGCGCCCGCGGCACGATTCGACGTGCAAATGCAGTACCCTCACCCCAGCCCAGAGGGAGAGGGTGGTCTACCCCGGCTCCTTCCGGCGCAATTCTGCCGCTTAATGTCTATGCCCCCGCAGGGGGAGCCGGAGCCCGCGGCCGGATTCGGAACCGGATCCGGCGCCCGGTTCCGGAACCGGTCCCCGAACCAGCTACGGATTTTCGAGAGGCAGCACCAAGGGTACTGCGCGCGGCTCTTGGTTTCCCACGCGGGTGATGCTAGCGTCAGTTTCCTCTCTAGCGTCACCTTCTCCGGTTGCAGCTTGACCGGCGCCATCGCCTGATCCTGCGGAGGGCCAGAAATGCCCAGCGAGCGCGAGTACGAACAGGTCTTGCAGAACGAACCCGCCAACGGCGATGCGTTCGTCGCGCTGCGTAAGACATATCGCGAGTCGGGTCGTTTCGACAAACTAGTCACGCTGTACGAGACGCGTGCCCAGGCCATCGACGACCAGGCCAAAGCGGCTGAGCTCTTCTACCTGGCGGCCGAGGTCCGCCTGGACCATCTGAGTGACACGTCGGGAGCTGAGGCAGATTTGGCGCATGCGGTTAGCCGTGACGCTAGTCATCGCAAGGCGGCCAAGCGGCTGAAAGACATCTATCGCGAGCAGGGCCGCACCGACGAGTACCTGACCATGCTGGAGATGGAGGCGGTGGCGGTGATGCGCACCAAGGACTCGGCGCGCGTGGAGGAGCTGAAGGCCGAGGCCGAGCAAGCCGCCGGTCCAGAGATCCAGCGCATCGCGCGGGCAGTCTCCACGCCCGCTCTGCGCGGCAGCATCACGGCCGAACATCTGAAGACCGTCGAGCAGGCGCGAAAGATCTTCGCGGCCATCGGCGAGTACCAAACTGCGTGCCGACTGTATGAGCTTGAGCTGGCAGCCACTACCGATCCAAAACGTCGCGCGAACTTGACGTTCCGCCTGGGACGCATGCTGGCCGAAAAGGTCGGCGACCTACAGCAGGCGGCCCAGAAGCTGAGCGATGTGGTGCGGCTCTACCCGCGCGATGACAAGGCTTTGGATACCCTGGCCGCGGTCTTCGCCAACCCCCAGTGGACCGGAGCGGATGGCCCGGAGCGGGCCGTGGGTCTGTACAGCCAGATCGCGCGGCGCCGCCACGAGGCCGGTGACGTGGACAACGCGGTGGCGTCCCTGCGCAAGGCCTTGACCGCGATGCCTGGCCATCCCGAGGCCTCGGCGCTCATGGAGCGCGTGCTGACCAGCGCGGGCCGTTTGGCTGATCTGGACCGTTTTCTGCGCGAGCGCGTGGCGACAGCGCACACCGACCAGGAAAAGATGGAGGTGTTGTTTCGGCGGGCTCACCTAGCCCGCACCTCGCTCAATGACGTGGCCGAGGCGATGCGCATCTACCAGGACATCGTGGCCATCGAGTCACCGGGAGGACCTGCGTCGCAAGAGCTGGCTACGTTGTACCTGGAACGTCAGGACTACGGCAAGCTGGCCGAGCTACGCGAGCGGCAGCTGGAGAAGGCGACGGATCCCGAGTTTCGCCTCGGGCTGCAGCGCGAACTGGCGTCTCTGTACCGCGACCGGCTGGGTGATCGCGAGCAGGCCGCGGTGTATTTGCACGCCATCCTGCAAGCCCGGCCCAGCGACCCGGATGCGCTGCGCGACTATGCCGAGCATTTTCGCCAGCGTGGTGCCTGGCGCGAGCTGGCCGACGTTCTGGAATTCGCTCTCAATCACGCCCGGTCGACGGGCGCCGAGGCTTTCGAGCTGCTTCCTCGCCTGGAAGAGGTGGCGGTCATCGCTGAGACCAAACTGGGCGATGTCGATCGCGCGCTGACGGTGTGGCGGCGCATGTTCGAGCTGGACCCCAGCTACCAGCGGGCGCGAGAGGCCTGCAAGCGCATCCTGCAGAAGGCCGGTCGTTGGGAAGAGATGGCGACCCTGCTCAGCGAGGATGCGGCAGCAGCCAGCGAGCCCGACGCGCGGGCCGAGATTCTGCGTCGTTTGGCCCGTCTGTATCTTGACAAGCTCAACGCGCCCGATCGCGCGGCGGCGGTCTACCGTGATGTCCTTGCCCTCGATCCGAAGGACGTGGTTGCGCTTCGTGCCGTCGTGGAGGCGTACGAACGGGCCGAGCAGTGGGCCGAGCTTGCCACCCTTTTGCGCAACCAGGTCGAGCTGACCAGCGTCGATGCTGAGAAGGTCAACCTTCTGCGTCGCTTGTTGAGCCTATACGAGGAACGGTTGGCCGATCTGTCGTCCGCCTCATGGGCTGCGGCGCAGATTCTCAAGCTCTTGCCCGGCGACCGGGACGCCTTGGTGCGCCTAGAGAGCATCTTTGAACGGTCGAATGACAAGCCTCGGCTGGTCAAGATGCTCGAGTACCACCTCCGCTACGCGACCACCGCCGAGGAGAAACTGGGACTGGTCCGGCGCATCGCGGACCTCTTGCAGAACCAGCTCGACGACTTCGACCGGGCCGTCGCGTACTGGGAGAATGTGTTGAAGCACGTTCCCGGGGACCAGCAGGCCTTGCAGGCGTTGCTCGCCGGTTACGAAAAGGCGGGACGGCTGGAGGATCTGGCGCGCACACTGGACATGCAGATCGCCGCTCTGGCCACCGATCCGACGGCGCAGGCGGAGCTTTTGCGGCGGCTGGCTCGCCTGGCCGACGAGGGGCTCAAGCAGATCCCCCGCGCCCAACAGGCATGGCAGGACCTGCTCAAGACCCTGCCCGCCGATCGCGAGGCACTGGAGGCGCTCTCAACCATCGCGTCGGCGCAGTCCGATTGGACGGCGTTGGCTGACCTCCTGGCTCGCCGTATCGCCATTTCCACCAATCCGGCCGAGGCGGTTCCCCTCGCGCTCCAGCATGCCAGCCTGCTGGTTGAGAAGCTGGATGATTCGGCCGAGGCGATCCGCGTACTGGAACACATCATCACCGATCTCGACCCCGCCAGCGTGGAGGCACACGAGGCCTTGCGCCGGGTGGCCGAGGCTCGTAACGATTGGCCGCGCGTGGCGAGCGTGGCGGAACGGCAACTGAGCTTCGCCACGGATCCCAGGGAACGAGTCGCGCGTGCGCTGGAAATCGGATGCCTGTATCGCGACCGCCTGCAGGATACCAAGCGAGCCATCGGGGCCTTCGAACGGGTGGTCGAGATCGAGCCCGAGCAGTCGGATGCACTGGCCGCCTTGGCGCCACTTTACGCCGACACGAATGACGGAGAGGCGTTCATCGCCATCGCGGAGAAACTCCTGCGGCACACTGAGGACGTCACAGAACGGCGCCGGTTGCTCTTCGACATGGCCGAGGCGGCGGAAACCATGCTCGACGAACCGCGCCGGGCCTTCGAGCTCTTCCGACGGGCCTACGTCGAGAAGCCCGACGAGGAGGCGCTGACTCGCCTGGAAACGACCGCCGAAGCCCACCGACTGTGGGAGGACCTCATCAAGGTGTATGCGGGCGAGGGTGCGCGCTCGGCGGACCCGCTCGCGCAGGTGCAGGTGGCCATAAAAGTGGCCGGGTTGTGTGAGACCCGGCTGCAGCAACCAGCGCGCGCCTTCACCGTGCTGCGCGAGGCGCTGGCCCACGATCCGGCGGGGGATGTCCTGCTTCCCGAACTTGAAAGGCTGGCCCGCACAACCAAGGATTGGCAAGGGCTGCTCGATGTCTACGCGCAAGTGGCACGCGGCCGTCCTGCGCCGGAGCAGCGCTTCGCCCTCCTCGGCCTGCGTGCGGGCGTGCGCGAGACCGAGATGGACGATCCCTCGGGTGCGTTTGACGAACTGTTGCGCGCCTTCGCTCTCTCTCCTGGCCACGAGGCCACTCGGCTCGAGCTCTTGCGTCTGGCCGAGATCACCGAGCGCTGGGAGGATGCGCTGGCGGTTGAAGGGCAAGCCTTCGCACGGGCCACCACCACGGCGGAGAAGGTGAGCGTGGCACAGCGAGCGGCGGCCTTGGTCGAGGAGAAAGTCAGGGACCGCGTGCGTGCCTTCCGCGCCTACCTGAATGCGTTCCGGCTGGCACCTGAGGATGAAGAGATTGCAGCCAACCTCTGGCGGCTCGGCTTCCTCATCGGACGCTATGCGGAAGCGGGACCCGCAAGGGCGGCTGCGCCCGCGGAGAGCAGGGGCCCCTCGCCCGACGGCGAGAGCACGGACGTGGAATTGTTGACACCCACGCCGCTGCCGGGAAGCGGCGCGTCCGCCCCGCTGCTGGAATTCGACGAGGTGACAGGGGAGATCGAGATTGGCGAGGTGGACATGGTTGACCCGGCGGAGCTGCCTGAGCCGCCCGTGGCCGCCGGTGCGCCGGCCGCGGCCGGCTTTGAGACGCCATGGCAGGAATGGGTGCAAGCCTATGAATTGCTGCCCGCCGATCTGATTACCCGACATCACTACTTGAAGAAGCAGGCCGACATTTGGGAGCGGGGCGCCCACAACAACGACCTGGCGCTGGAAACGCTGGAACGGGCTTTCGTCCTGCAGACAACAGACGAGTCCGTGCGCGCGGAGATGGAGCGTTTGGCGCGCGAGGGTGACCGCTGGGATCAGGTATGCCAGATCTACCTGCGCGCGGCCGAGCGAGAAGGCCACGCGGAGGCCGTGGCACTGCAACTGCGGGTTGCGCAGCTCCGCGAAGATCTCGGACAAATTGCTCTCGCCGAGGAGCGCTACCGCAAGGTGATCGTGCTGGAGACCGACAATCCCATCGCGGTCGGTCGGCTTGAAGAGATCTACCGGACCCAAGAGCGTTGGGCTGACCTGGCGCAGGTGCTGGAACGTCGGATCACCGTGCCGGGAGGACACCTGGAAGGTGCTGAAGCGCGCAGCCGTGCCTTCGAACTGGCCGAGCTCTACGAAAAGCGGCTGGAACGGCCCTATGAAGCGGTGGACACGCTCGAGCGGTACGTGGCGAGTGCCGAGGAAGAAGAGCGCGGACTGGCGGCGGGTGACCCAAGCACATCGGTGTTGGCGGTGGAAGCGCGGACCGGCTACGCTGCGCTGGCGCGCCTGTATGGGCGCGTAGGCATGGCGCAGAAGGCGGCCACAGCGCTGCAGCGTGAATTGGAATTGACGGGTGAGGGAGAAGACGCACGCCAGGCGCGCTGGCGCCTGGCCGAGATCTACGAACGTGAGCTGTCGCTGCCCGCCCGGGCAGTCGACATTTACGAGGATATCCTGAAACGAGCGCCGCAGGATGGCGAGGCCCTCGCAGCGCTGGACCGTTTGCAACAGGCCATGGGGCGCTTCGAAGCGTTGGCCGATGTGTTGCGCCGGCGCGCCGAGATCACGGAGGGTGCGGAGAAGACCGAGCTGGTGTGGCGGCGCGCGCGCATCCTGGAAGAAAAGCTGGGGAATCCGGAGGCTGCGGCAGCTTGCCTGCGCAGCCTAGGCTCGGACGCACTCTCCGACGAGCGAACCGCGGCCGCGCTCTTGCGCAACCTGCGCAGCGCGGGCCTGGCCCATGAGGCCCTGCGCATTCTTCAGCAGCGCATCGGCGTCCTGACCAAAGCCGGTGGCGATCCCAAGCTGATTGCAGCCCTGAACCTCGAGATGGCCGAGCTGAAGTCCGACGACCTGTCGGACCCCAAGGGAGCCCAGAAAGCCATCGAGGCGGCCTTCGCGCTGCAGCCTGAAGATCCGGCTGTCCTCGCCGCGCTGGCGCGCTTCCACCTCAAGCACAACGATTTCCAGGCCTATGCCGACGTTCTCTTGCGCCGGGCCGATGCCCTGGCGGGCCAGCCCGAACAGGCTGCGGCGCTGCTGGAGGCGGGCGCGGTGTTCCGCGATCAACTCGGCCAGGCGGCCGAAGCGCGGGCCTGCTTCGAGAAGGCGGTCGACCTCCATCCTTCGAATCCCGAGGTGCTGGCGGCGCTGGCGGCCATGTTGGCTGGCGAGGGCCGGATCGAGGAGGCCACCGCGCTGTACGAGCGGCAGCTCAGCCTGTGCGACTCGCCTTCGGCCAAGGCCGCGGTGCTGACCAACTTGGCCCGCGCGCTCTGTGAGAAACCGGACGGTCTCACCGAAGCCGAGCGCCGGCTCGATGAGGCCCTGGACCTTGACCCCAACTACCTGCCCGCCGTGGTCACCATGGCGGACATCCTTTACCGCGAAGAACAGTGGGATCGGGCCGAGCGCCGATTGAACGAGGCGCTCCGGCGCATGCGGGGCCAGCCCGAGCAGACGGCCAAGCTCTATCACCGGCTGGGCGAGGTCTACGAGAAGCTGGGACGCCTTGACGAAGGCTACCGGCAATTGGTGGAGGCCGACAAGGCTCTGCCGGGACAACTCATGCTGCGCATTGCTCTGGGCGAGAACCGCTTCCAGGCGCGACGCTGGCGGGATGCGGCCACCCACCTAGAGGGGGTCGCGGATCATGCGGCAGCGCCCAACTACCCCGAGGAAGTGGCGCTGGCGCTCGCCCATGGCGCCATGGCCGAGCTGCGACAGAAACGCCCCGAACGCGCCGCGGCCCTGCACGAGGCCGCGCTGCGCTTGTCGCCCAGCCATCCGCAGACACTGCGCGCGCTGGCTGACTTGGCCATTGAGCGCGGAGACAAGCTGGAAGCGGCGCGATCGCTGCGCCTGGTGGCCGAATCCTGCGGCGATCCGGTCGAGCAGCGCCGGCTGTACGAACAGATCGGCGATCTGCACCTAGCCTTGGGGAACCTGGGGGCCGCCCGTGAAGCCTTTGAAGAAGCGGTGGCCCGGATCGAAGGCGAGAGCCAGGACCAGGTGCCCCTGCTTGAGAAGGCGCTGGCCGCGCAACGGGCTGAGGGTGCCCTGCGTCCCGCCATTGAAACCGCGGGCCGGATCGCGGACATCGTGGTCGAGCCCAAAGAGCGGGCTGCGCGGCGACGCGAGATTGCCGGATTCGAGGTGGAGCAAGGCAACTTCGACAGAGCGGCGGACCTGCTTGAGCAGGTAATCGCGGATGATCCGACGGACGAGACGGCCCTGTGGAGCCTTTGTGAAGCGTACGAGCGAGCCGGCCGCGGGGCTGACGTGGCGGAAACCCTGCAACGAGTCCTGCCCCAACTGGCCGAGCCAGCGGCTGACGCAGAACTGGCACGCCGGCGCGCGGAGCTGTGGGCAAAGCTGGGCGCCTTGCTGGTTCGAACCGATCCGGCGGCCGCCGTCGGCGCCTTGCAGGCGGCGATCACGGCTGACCCCAATCGTGTGGAAGCACGATTGGCTCTGGCCGAGATCTACGGGGCGCGGCCCGAGCATCGAGAAATGGCCATCGAGAACCACAACGCCATCCTCGTCTTCGATCCGATCCGGCAGGAATCTCTGCACGCTCTAGCTGCCGATCACATCCGTCAACAGCACGTCGATCGAGCGCGCTGCCTGCTGGAGGTCTTGGACGTTTTTGGTCTCGCGAGCGAGGAGGACAGGGATTTCTTGGCGCAGAACCCGGCGCCTGAACGCAACCCCGACGATCCCTATGGGGGAACCTTGGAGGACGGCGGGCGCGGCCGGCATCTGGCTCCGTTGCAGGACTTGCACTTCGTCGCCGATGTGCTGGCGGCGGTGTGGGAAGGGGCGCCCGGACTTTCGCAGGCCAACCTGGACAGCTTCGGCGTGACCGCCAAGGACAAGGTCTCAACAGTGGCGGACCTGGCCATCGCGCAGATCTGGGGGCAAGCCGGCAAAGCGCTGGGCAACCGGCGCACCAGTCTCTACCTGCGACCGGATCCGGACTTCGACGGAATCAGCCTGGTCGGAGTAGCGCCGCCGGCGATCGTGGTCGGGCCGCGCTTGGCCGACGAAGCCCCAGTTGGCGAGCTGCGCTTCCGCATCGGCCGCGCCCTCGAGCTCAGCCGGCCCGAGTACTTGTTGGCGGCGATACTGCCGGCGCCGGAGTTCGACACGCTATTCATGGGTGTGCTCAAAGCGTTCCATCCCAAACACGCGCGTTTCCGTGCCGGCAGCGACGACGCCGCGGCCGAGCAGGCCGCCAAGTTGAAAAAGGCCCTGCCCTACAAGATCGCGAAGCGCGTCGGCGAGCTGTTTCAGGAGCACGCCGAGGTCGCCCTCGATCCGGCGCGCTGGCGAGAAGGAGTGCGCGAAGCCGGCAACCGCGCCGGCTTGCTCATGAGCGGCGTCGTCAGCGCGGCGATGCGCATCGTTGGGCACGAGTCGATCCCCGGATCCGCAGACGCGCCGGATCCAGAGGTCCTGCGCGATCACGCCGGACGGCCCGGCCCCTTGCGAGACCTGCTCCGCTTCGCCGTCAGCGACGCCTATTTTGATACGCGCGATCTGCTCGGCCTGGGGCGTCCGGCTGCGTAGCGGCTGGGGCGGTGCAGCCCTGGCATTGCATTGACACCGACCTTGGGCCTTACTATAAGCGGCCATTCTGGCCTCCCCCGCGAGGATGGCGGAACTTGGTAGACGCACTAGCTTGAGGTGCTAGCGGTTAACAGCCATGGGGGTTCAAGTCCCCCTCCTCGCACGAGAAAAACCCTGAATCTTTTGGAGAGGTTCTGGGTTTTTGCTTTCTGGCCAGCGCGACGGGATGTCTTTTCGCAGCCGTTGCTCCACAACCAGAATGTAGCGAGAATTCCGGCTGGCCAGCAGCCGCGGCAGCTTGGAGGACATCCTCGTCCGCCGCCTTCTGCGGACGCATGTGGCGGGCCGTGGTGGCGGGCTGTTTGTGGCCCGCCAGGTAGATCACGCCGGACAGGTTGCTGGTCACCTGCCCCAAGTGCGTGAGCCGCGAGTGCCAAAAGTGGCGATGCAGTGGGTCACGTCGGGATTCTTGTTGTGCTCCCGGCGCCAGCCGTCGCCGAGGGAGCGTGCAATCTTGGGCGCCATGCATCTGTTGCATATACCAACTAATATAGTACTCTGCTTTCCATGGTGCCCAAGAACGAAATCCGATCCTTTCGCCGCCGCCTGCGGGTTGTCGAACGGGCGGTCATGTCCAATCTCAAGGAGGAGTCTTCCTGCTGTGGGGTCTCGCTCACCCAGTGTCATCTGCTGCTTGAACTGGAAGAGCACACCGCGCCTGTTCCCGACCTCATCTCCTACGTCGGCCTGGACAAGAGCACGGTCAGCCGAACCATCGACGGCCTGGTCACCCTGGGACTCGTGCATCGCCGGGAAAATCCCAAGGATCGCCGCAGCCAGCTGGTCGAGCTGAGCCCGCAGGGCCGCGCTGCCGTGGCCCGGATCAACAAACTGTGCAACGCCAAGTACCAGGCTCTGCTGGGACGGCTGACGGCAGCCGAGCGCAAGAAGGTGCTGTGGGGCATGGAGCGCATCGCGGAGCTTCTGCGCGAAGATGAACAGAATGGAGAGGGAGGCTGCTGTGGACGCTGACGTCGCCGTTCTGTCCGCGTCCAAGGATCTGACCTGGCGCGATCGAGTGGCCCACTGGAATGCCCGCTGGGGCATGGGCCGTATGCACATGAGCGTGACTCCCGGGCTCTACCGACTGGGCGCACCTGATCGGCAGGCGCCGGTCTTCGTGACCGCAAACTACAAGTTGTCGTTCGACGCCCTCCGCACCAACTTGGCTGGCCTGGATGCCTGGATTCTCGTCCTCGACACCAAGGGCGTGAACGTCTGGTGCGCCGCTGGCAAGGGCACGTTCGGCACCGAGGAACTCATTCGTCGCGTCCGGCAGACCGAACTGGCCGCGCATGTTGACGGTCGGCGACTGATCCTGCCACAGCTTGGAGCGCCGGGGGTGGCTGCCCACTTGGTCAAGGAGCACACGGGTTTCACGGTCGTGTGGGGTCCGGTCGAGGCGCGGGATATCCCCGCGTTCATGCGAGCCGGGACGAAGGCTACGCCCGCCATGCGCGCCAAGCAGTTTCCCCTCGGGGAGCGCATCAAGGTCACGCCCATGGAGCTGGTTCAGGCAGCCAAACCAGTTGCCCTTGTGCTCTTGGCGGTTGCACTCATCATGTTACTGTCCGGCCGTCCCTTCGGCGCCTACGCGTTCTTGCAGAACGTCGGCCCTATTCTGGTTGCCGTCCTGGCTGGCGCATTTCTGACTCCGATACTGCTGCCCTGGATTCCTTTTCGCGCTTTTGCCGCCAAGGGAGCGCTGGTGGGCGTGTTGTGCGCAGCGCTGATGTGCCTCGGTCTCAATCGGCCGCTGCAGGGATCCCTGGGATGGGTGCTGCTGCCCACCGCGCTGGCGTCGTATCTGGCAATGAACTTCACAGGCGCCAGCACATTTTCCAATCCATCCGGCGTGCGCAAAGAGCTTCGCTACGCCATTCCGGCCCAACTTGTCGCCGCGCTGGCTGGCCTGCTGCTGATCGTGCTGCTGTGAGGAGCCGCCCATGATGTACCTGCGCAATGTCACGAGCCTTCGTCTGGACCCCGAAGGTTGCAATGGCTGCACACAATGTGTTCAGGTCTGTCCGCGTGCGGTTTTTCAAATGGCCGACCATCGCGCCCAGATCGTCAGCCGCGATTCCTGCATCGAATGTGGCGCCTGCCAGCGCAACTGCTCGCCTGGCGCCCTGTCGGTGCAGGCCGGTGTGGGCTGCGCAGCGGCCATGATCAGCGCAGCGACAAGCCGTAATCGCCGGAAGCAACCGGAGTGCGGGTGTTCGGGCTGATGCGGACCCTACCGGCGAGACCACCACACGTGTGTCTTTTGCGTGGTCTATATTGCATGCGCAATCATGACCGCGATAACGACGCGCAGGCCAGCAGATCTCCCGCCAACTTCGCAGAGTGGTGTCCGCAATGGCCCGGGCCTTGGCTGATTCGGACTGGGAAGTCTACGCCATCCGCCATGCCCAACGCGGTCGCTTGACACTGACCGATGTCCTTGCCCTCTATGCCGACCATGCCCAGTTCCACCTCGCCTACTTCCGCCGAAATCTGGACGCGTTCAGGGCAGCCTAGACGTCATCCGGCGTGACCGGCCCGGTCCTGTGAAGTAGGAGCGTCCAACTCTGACCTGCCCCAACAGCGCCTCGCTAGTGCAGCGCTTTCATAACGGCTTCCGACAAACGCTGGGTAAGGTCCCGGTTGGTGATCGTTCCGGGCGGGAGCGCGAATACGCCGCTGATCCGCAGCTCCCGTGCGACGCGAATGGCCTCGGAATAGGCCGCTCTGGCCAAACTGCTACCAAGCGTGAGGCGTGGAGGTCGAGAAATCGCTGTGCCCGTTCACGCGTGGCAATAATGTCAGGCCCTTCTGGTGGAAGACTTTCATTCTGGTACCGGCGGCATTCATTCTTGTCAACGTGACGACAACGGTTGCGCGAAGAAGTCGTCGATCCGTCGGCGTAGCTCATCGCGCACCTGGCGAAAAGCGCTCAAGCGCTCCGCTTCCGCGCCGCTCACTGCCGCAGGATCAGGCAGGCTCCAATGCAGCCGGGTGGCCTTGCCGAGAAACACCGGGCACTCCTCCTCGCCGCACAAGGTAATGACCGTGTCGACCTCGGCCGCCGGGATCTGTGCAACCGTCTTTGCTCGGTGCCCGGAAATGTCTATGCCGATCTCCTTCAGCACCGCGATCGCCTCGGGGCGGACGTTGGTCGGGCGCGACCCAGCGGACCAGATTTTCGTTTCTGCCGGGGCCAGCGAGCGGGCGATTCCCTCGGCTATCTGGCTGCGGGCCGAGTTTGCGACGCAGAGAAAAAGTACGCCTTTCATCGTGAAGCCTCCTCGGTGAGGAAGTACTTGCTCCTAAGCCGGAGCGCGACGTTGACAAGCCCGACCATGACGGGAACCTCGACCAGCGGCCCGATCACGGCGGCGAACGCGGCGCCGTGGTTGATGGTGAAGGTCGCGACGGCCACGGCGATGGCAAGCTCGAAGTTGTTGGAGGCGGCGGTGAACGACAACGTGGTTGCCTGGCCGTAGGTTGCGCCGACCTTCTTCGACATGAAGAAGGAGAGGAAGAACATCACCACGAAGTAGATGAGCAGCGGAATCGCGATGCGGACGACGTCGAGCGGCAGCTCCACGATTTTGCCGCCCTTGAGTGAGAACATCACCACGATGGTGAAGAGCAGCGCGATGAGCGTGATGGGGCTGATTTTCGGGATGAACCTGGTGTGGTACCAGTCCTTGCTTTTCAGCTTGATGAGCGAGAACCGCGTGACCACCCCGCCGATGAAGGGGATCCCAAGGTAGATGAAGACGCTTTTGGCGATTGCGCCGATGGTGATATTCACCGCCACGCCCCGAAGGCCAAACCAAGGCGGGAGAACAGTGATGAAGACGTAGGCGTAGACCGAGAAGAAGAGCACCTGGAAGATAGAGTTGAAGGCGACCAGGCCGGCGCAGTATTCGCTGTCGCCCTTGGCCAGGTCATTCCAGACGATGACCATGGCGATACAACGGGCAAGGCCGATCATGATCAGGCCGACCATGTACTCGGGCTTGTCGTGCAGGAAGACCATCGCCAGGCCGAACATCAGGATCGGGCCAATGACCCAGTTCTGCACGAGCGACAGCCCAAGAACCTTGGTGTTGCGGAACACCGGCCCCATCTCCTCGTAGCGGACCTTGGCCAGCGGCGGGTACATCATCAGGATGAGACCGATGGCGATGGGGATGTTCGTCGTCCCGACGTTGAATTGATTGACCAGAGGGACGATGCCGGGGAATAGGTAGCCAGCCCCGACTCCAGCCGCCATGGCAATGAAGATCCAAAGGGTGAGGTAGCGGTCGAGGAAGGACAGGCGCTTGGCCACGCCCTCAGTTGTTGTCGTCTCCCGAGTCATCTAACCGTGTCTCTCTGCCGTGTCGTGGTCTTCTTCGCGGTAGCATTGGCTGCACAGGCGGCACCTCTGGCGCAGGCCACGCTGCGATTCTTGCCGTTGAGCCAGCCGCGCAACGTCTTGAGCAGCGCAGCCGCATCAGGTCTGTCGGCCAGGCTGCGCCGCAGAAGCGCGAGATGCGTCTTGGCCAGCCCGTCATCCGCCGGACGAAGCGTGTAGTACGACCAAAGTCCATCCTTCCGGTCGGTCACCAGAGCAGCGTGTTTGAGCGTGGCCAGGTGCCGCGAGGCTTTGGACTGCGTGATGCCCAGAGCAGCCATGACATCGCACACACACAGCTCCTCGTGGTGAAAGAGCAACCAAATGATCTTGAGCCGGGCCTCGTCGGCGAGAACCTTGAAAAACTGGGCCGCGTCTTTCATGCGTCACCTATATACTCGTATAGCCGCATATACGTGTCCCCGCAAGACCATATGTTGCGTTCGTTGTGAGCCGGCAGAACGGGCTGGCGTGTCTTGCGCGGTCAGCGCGCTTTGCGGAAGACCAGGAAGGTCTGATAGGGGAGCAGATCCGGCTTCTCGCCATCGAGGGCGAGGCCAGCTCCGGTTGCCAGCGTCACGACTTGCGCCCGGGACAGTTTCATAGCCTCCGGCGGACCTTCGGGTAACTTGCCTTCCTTGAACTCGACCAGCGCCAGCCGGGCGCCCTTATGCATCTGTCGAGCCAGCCTGGCCAGCCAGGCCGGGCGGTCCTGGATGTGGTGAAGGACGTCGCACATGAAGACCAAGTCAGCCTCGGCGGGGACGCCGGGATCGTCGGGCTTGGCGAAGGCCGCGTGCAGGTTGCGCACACCCTCGTTCATCGCCTTGTGGTGGATGTGGCGGATCATCTCCGGTTCCACGTCCAGCGCAATCACCTTACCTTCCGGCACGGCACGCGCGAGTCGGAAGGAGAAATAGCCAGAGCCCGCCCCGATGTCGACGATGATCTCCTTGCCGGTCAGCCTCAGCGCGTGCACTACTGCGTCGGGTTTCTGCCACGCATCCCGGTCTGGTCGTTCGAGAAAGGCGATGTACTTGGCGGTGTCATCGAATGGCCGCAGCTGGGCCGGGTCGAGGCCCTGCTTGCGCAGCGGACAGTCAATGGGCGGGTGAGCTGGATCGTGCGCTGCCACCAGTTGTCCGCTCAAGATAGCCGCTCCGCCAGCACTTGGGGCAGGTCTTGCGGTTGCTGCGGCAAACGCACCGCGGCGCCGTCTCTACCCTTGTTTGAGCACGCGACAGCGACAACGGCACAAGCCAGCGCAATAGGATGGCGAGTGGTCTTCATGTTGTGGTCTATTCATTTCTAGCAGCGCGCCCAGCTATCCTGGCAACGGCGACGGGCACGGCAGTCACCCTCGCTGCTCCGTGGCCGCGATCGAAAAAGCGCGTACGAGCAATATCGTCAGGCGCGAAGTTCCTTGATTCGCTCTTCCACACCCTGGGCCTCGGCCTTGAGTTCGGTCAGGTAGGATTCAAGCTCGGCGATCACCTCGGCCTTGCTCTTGAAGCGGCGGCGGAACCCGCCCCGTCCACCATCACAGCAGCAATTGCCCTTTCCGCTGTCGCAGGAGCAGCTGCCGCGTGCCCTGTCACAGCAGCACCCACTGTCACAGCAGCACCCGCCGCGTTCGGCGCAGCAGCTGCACTGGCAGCCGCATTCGCTCTCCGATTGGCATTCGCAGCCCTGGCCATGATGTTGACGGTGGTGTTGTCCGCCTGTCTCGCTGTGGCACATGATCATCCTCTCTTTCGTGGTTTGGCGGAGCGGCGCTCCGCAATGGATTCGTACTCGGCAAGAAACTCGCCCAGGTGTGTCCTGGTCTTCTCTATTTCGGCCGCCCAGGTATCGAGGTGCTCGCGACCGATCTTGGTGAGTTCGTAAATGCGCCTGGCCGGCCCGTGCCCGCCGGTCTCCCAGGCGGACTGCACGACTTCGGCTTCTTCGAGCTGCCGCAGGGTCCGGTACAACATTCCCGGGTCAGCCAAGTTCTCAGCGCCAGGAATAGCGCGAAGAGCCTCCATCAACTCGTAGCCGTGGCTATCCTTCTTTGCCAGGAGCAGCAGCAGTCGCGGTTGGATGAAACCACGCACCTCGCAGCCGCAGCGGCAACCACATTCTTGTTTGCGTTCGGCGCACATGGCGATCTTATCGCGCGTCACTATATGCTCCCGACATATAGATGTCAATGGGCGCGTTTGGCCAAGCTCGCGCCCGCACAGCCAGCGGGCTCCGCACGTGACTACAAGACGATCGTGATGTCCGATCCCGCCATGGCGCCCAAAAACACCGCGTATTCCCCGATGATGATTTCGGGGTAGGCCAGCTGACTGCGCTTGACCCCGAAGTGATCCAAGGAAGGGCCGCAGGCATAGATCTTTGCGCCCAACGCGCGCAACTGGGCCAGCTTGTCCTGTGGTGGCAGGTGGCCGGCTTCGGCCAGTCCGTCACGCGCAAACCCGCTGAACGGCCAGCTCCAGCCGGACAGCTTGGCTGAGAATCCTTGCGCGAGAACGCGCACCGCAGGCAGCCGGCAACGCCGGCCGCCCCGCGTGCGAACAGCAACCCCCGAGAAGTGCTGCAGCAAGCAGAATCAGTAGCATAGGCGCCAGTGTTCGAGCAACCGTCTTCATTTCTTGGCCTCGGTGGCTGAACACCGTACGCCGATCGCCGCCAGTGTCTCCTGTAGCGGCTCCAGATCGATCGTGCATAGGACCCTGCGGCCGGAACGGACACACGTGATCAGTCCTGCCCGCCGAAGCTGCTTGAGGTGGTGCGAGACCGTGGGCATGGAGATCCCGAGCCTGCGTCCAGCATCTGCCAGCGTTCGCTGAGCCTGCTCACCGCCCACCTCGCACCCGTGGGCGCAGCCACAGTCCTGGTTGAGCATGAGCAGCAGCGCCAGCCGGCTCTCATCGGCCAGAACCTTGAAGATGTTCACTGCCCGACGGATGATCCGCCGGTCAGTCGATTGTTTGATAGCCATCGAACAATCGAATACACCGCAGGAACGCGGGCGTCAAGGGCATCCAAGAACCGGCACATGCCGAGCACCGGAAAGTCGAACCTAGATAGCCCGGGCCAGGCTGACATCGTAGAACGCCTTCGCGCGAACTGATCGATCAAAGGAGAATGCCCGTGGACGCAAGCTCGCAAACTCAAACCCGACTCGCTGCTCTACCTGCCCAGTTGCGGCGGTGGGGAAGCGCCGCAGCGGCTCTTGCCTGTGTGCTCAACGGCGTGTGGCTTGCGTGC
>Ga0182017_10000374_pt1 | contig 34963 bp, 33 predicted proteins | sample 712E3DmetaG_FD_120492 | JGI IMG/M metagenome (GOLD analysis project Ga0182017, IMG submission 120492) | Permafrost microbial communities from Stordalen Mire, Sweden - 712E3D metaG | ecosystem: Environmental > Terrestrial > Soil > Wetlands > Permafrost | place: Sweden: Stordalen | collected... | reverse complement strand
TTCTGACTTCTTCCCGGCCCCCGCTCCCCGCCCGGTTTTCCTTCGCGTCCTTCCGTCCTCGCCGGTGATTCTCCCGCTTCTTTCCCCGCGTCCTGACAAAGAGCTTTCCTTCGTGTTCTTCGTGTCCTTTGTGGTAAAAATCCGCCACCCGCCGCCAGAATCGCACAGCCCCCGCCACCCGCCGCCAATCTCGCCGCCCCGCCTGGTTTTCCGCCCGTTTCTGACGAATACTTACCCCGTACTCGCGCGGACGTTCCGCGCCCGCAGCTTCGGCTGAGATCGGATCGCTTTTCTGTGATTTCGCTTCTCACCAACTCGCGGCCTTTGCGTCCTCGGCGCTCTTGGCGTCTTGGCGGTTGCCTTGCGTTGGGTCCGGATAATCAAGTGTGCCAAGGGGGGGGTACACACCTTGGCACACTTGGCACACTTCCCCTTTCCAGCCCGCGAACCGCGCACGGCCCCGCCCGCGGCGCCAGGCGCCGAGTGCACGCTGCCGCGCACCGGCCGCCCGGCCCTATGACCTCACCTGCACCGCTCCCGCCGCCGCATCCAGCCGATTACACTACGGACCGACACCCCGAGCGGATACCGCTCGATTGGAGGCCTCATGCCCGACGCTGCGTTGCTGGCGACCCTGCTCGACAGCCTGAAGGACGAGTTTCTCTTCGCCGATACCGACCACACGATCTGCTACATGAACAAGGCCGCGGTGGCGCACTACAAGGAAGGCGCCGCGCTGCTCGGCCGGTCGCTGCTCGCCTGCCACAACGCCGACTCGCAGCGCCAGATCATCGAGATCCTCGCCGCGTTCCACGGCGGCGAAGAGGAGCGTCTGATCACGGACGACGCCAAGCACCGCATCTTCATGCGGGCGGTCCGCGACCCCGCCGGCCAGTTGCTCGGGTACTACGAGCGCTACGAGCCGCCGCAGGCGAAGGCGAAGGCGACCGGGTAGGCGCACGAGCCGGGTTTGGTGCGGCCCGCACATGCCGGAATTGCCGGACATCACGGTTTACATCGAGGCGTTGCGGCCGCGCGTTGTAAGCCAGGTGCTGGAGCACGCGTGTGTCACCAGCCCGTTTCTGCTCCGCACTGTTGATCCGCCGATCGAAGAGGCGCAGGGCAAAACGGTCATCGACGTCCGCCGGCTCGGGAAACGGATCGTGCTCTGCCTCACGGACGACCTCTTCCTCGTGCTCCATCTCATGATCGCCGGGCGGTTGCGCTGGCTGGCCCGCGGCGCCAAACCGCCGGGCAAGATCGCCCTGGCTGCATTTGACTTTCCCACCGGCACACTCGTCTTGACCGAGGCGAGCCCGAAGAAACGCGCGTCGCTCCACCTCGTTCGCGGCGAGGCGGCCCTCCGCGACCTCGACCCCGGCGGGCTCGACGTGCTCGCCACCGACCGGGCCGAATTCGACCGCGTGCTGCGTCGTGAGAACCACACGCTGAAGCGCGCCCTCACCGACCCGCGCGCCTTCTCCGGCATCGGCAACGCCTACTCCGACGAAATCCTGCACGCCGCCCGCTTGTCGCCGATCGCGCTCACCAGCAAGCTGACCGACGCTGAGATCGCCCGACTCCACGTCGCAACCCAATCGACCCTGACGCACTGGATCGACGAGCTACGCCGGCAATTCGGCGACCGCTTCCCCGGCCCCGGCGAGATCACAGCGTTTCGCCCAGATTTCGCCGTCCACGGACGGTACGGCCAGCCCTGTCCGGTCTGCGGGACGGCAGTGCAGCGCATCCGGTACGCGGAGAACGAGACGAACTACTGTCCGCGCTGCCAGACCGACGGCCGCGTCCTCGCCGACCGGTCCCTCTCGCGCCTGCTGCGCGACGACTGGCCGCGGTCGGTCGAGCAACTGGAGGCGGAATGACGTGCGCACGGCGGCCTCCAGGCACTCGCCCGTTGCGGCCGAGAGCAAGCTACCGCCCCAGAGGTCGCTAACCAGCGCGAATCGCGGTAGTCTTATTATGGTAGAAGTACCGCAGGAGACAGACCATGGAATGGTGCCATCGCAGGAACGGAATCTGGATTGCCCTTCTGTCGCTCGCGCTGCTGGCCGGCTGTCACGACCGAGACGATAAGGTCCGCGGCCATCACGAACGCGTCGAGCCCCGCGCGGAACGGCACACGCGGGTCGATGTCGATGTCGCGATCAACCGCCCACCGGCCGACACGTACGTTGAACCCGCCCCCTCAGACGTGATCGTCGAGGAGCCGCCGCCGGTGTTCGTCGAACGCTCGGAGCCGGAGGCGGTGATCATCGAGCGTCACCCCTACCTCATCGTGCGCGAGGCCCCGCCGCCGGTGATTGTGGAGCGCCGGCCGCCGCCGCCGCCGGGCGTCTTCATCTGGATCGACGGCTGCTGGTCCCATGACGGCCATCATTACACGTGGGCCAGGGGACACTACGAGCACCCCAGGCACGGCAAGCACTACGTCGCGCCGCGCTGGGTCCACCGGGACCGCGGCTACGAGTTCCATCCGGGGCACTGGCAGTAGCGCTCCTCCACCGCGATACGGCGAAGAGCAGGGGTCGCCGGCGCGACCGCGAAGGTCGCCGAGTTTTCACGGCGCGCCCCCCCCGTCGGCAATGTTCGGCGGGCGGGGAGCGGGCGAGCTGTCAGCGGTCGGCTTTCAGCTTTCGGCCAGAGCGGGACTTTGGATTGGGGCGGGGGCGGGCGCGGCGGCGGGCCTGGGCGTGCAGCTTTCGCTCGGCGCGCGTCAGGGGGCGGGCTTTGAGGAACGCGAAGTCCGCGTCGTACGCGCGGGTCGCGGCAGCGAGTTCGGCAGCGGTCATGTCCATGTACCTCCTCTGGCGCTTCTTCATGATCGGCTCGGACGCCGAGGGCGCCGGTTCTGGCCTATGGCCAACAGGGAATGTACGGCACCTTCTGCCGGGTCGATGGCGATCTGCCCGGTTTCCATCCCTCCCCGCTTCCGGCTCCACGGCCAATCCGCGTCGGTCAGTTGACCTTGGACGGCGGTGTGTCGCGTTCGTTGCCTGGAGGAGGATCGCCCAGCTCGATGCGTACGTCACCGCCTTTTTCGCGGATCGTAGCGATGGCGCGTTCAAGGCGGGCGACGCGTTCGCGCAGTTCGTCCAGTTCCGGAGCCGACGGGTTGCGCGCGACCGCGAGCGCCCGTTCTAACGCCTGGTTTCGGCGTGCAGCCAGCACCGCACCTACAAGGACAGCGAGAGGGCTGCCGAGGGCGCCTGCGCTCAGAAGCGCCAGCAATACTGCATCGTCCAACTTGAGGTTGTATGTGACCGCCTCAGATGACGCGCCCTTGTCTGCTGTCGGGGTAGTCATGGGTGATTCACCGCTGCTTGTGCTGCTCGAGGCCCGTCGCCTGAGAGAGCATTAACGGTCTTCTTGACCTCGTCAAGCTCATGGATTAGCTGGTCTATATCTGAGTTCGAGGCTCCGCCGCGAGTGATCTGCAGGCGTACCTTCGACGGATCGATGGCCGACAAAAAGCCTTCATCCCGGCGGAAGTCTGCGGGGGCATACAGCTTCGTGTGGTGCCGCGTGACCAGCCAAACAAAAACCGCCAGAACCAGTATGGGAAACAGGCAGAGGAACCCGACGAAGGCCCAAGTCTGCGTCGGATCGAGCTTGCTGCTCCCGACTCCGAACACCAAGGCCGCGATCCCGTACACAAGGACGAGGAACAGCGCGACTATCCCCAGTGGGTTGCGTGATAGTTTCTGCGCGGTCCCGGCAAAGTCGAGCTTCTCCATACTCTTGCTCTCGCAGTTGTTCAGCTTACCAGGTGGACGCGGATCAGGCAACGGGCGGAGGAGGTTCCGCGACTGGGGGCGAGCTGTGAAGGTCGTCGTGGCGCCACGGCGAGGCGGGGTGGGGCTGCGCGCGAGCAGCGATGAAGCACCTAGTTAAGGCGTGCGGCCTCGCGCTCGGCCGGCGGGGGCGCGTCGGGCGCGGGAGTGTCGGCCGGGCCGGGTGAGCGGTTGTTGCCTAGGGATGCATGGGCGCCTGCGGGCATTCGTGGAGCGTTCCGATGCGGCGGGGCTGGGGTTCGCCGGGCAAGCAGCGCGGTTAGGAAGCGGCCGTGGCGCTCGGCCGAGACGCCGCGGTGCTGGCGGGCAACGCTTGCAGCACAGCGCCCGACGGCCGCCGAGGTCGGTGGTAACTGCGGGGCGTGCACGGCGGACACGGCCATCGTCCGGGAGCGCCCGTTTGCGGGCTGCGACCGGCAGGGTGTCACTGTCCGGGCGGCGGTGAAGGATTGCGGCCCTGCCGCGTATGCAGGCAGGGCCGCGTGCGCGTGTCCTAGCGACCCTGCAAGTGGCGCAGGACCTGCAGGCAGAAACTAGCAGCGGAAAGCAACGCGGTGATCATCGCCGCGAACGGCGCTGCATTTCGAAATCTGCGCATGCCGTACTCCTTAATTAAATAAGTTTCGGATGCGAGTTTCGGATGAGCTGTGTTATTCGTCTTGGCTTGAGGTGTTCGTCTGACGCGATGCTGTCGGGTGGGGGGTAACTGGCGGTATCTCGTCTGGTGGGTGGCTCCCGGGCGTCCTGTCCCACGCCGTTCGTAAGTACGCTGTCCCTCGCGCAATCCCGCAGATGCGGTTTTTTTGTTCAGTTAGCCTTTTTCTTTTTTTCGCCTGCTCCTCCTACACTCTTGGGCGCCGGGCGACACACCCGGCGCCACTATGCTATTATACAAGGCGGCGGGGCGAATATTCCGAAATGCGCACTTCTTTTGACCAGAATGTGCTATTTCTGGCCGTTTGGCACGCGGTGCGTGCGTCGGGGGCGGCCTACGTGGAGTGCGCCCGGCGGCGCCGTGCCGGGCGCGTGAGGCCCAGGCGGTCCGTCAGGCCGTTTGGCGTCAGGCCTTTTCGGCGGGGGTTGTCGGCACGGCGGGCGCGGCGGAGGGCGAGGAGGTCGTCGGCGTCGTGGAGCCGCTCCTGGAGCGCCTGGAATTCCTCGAACGGCAGGACCACGAAGGCGTTGCGGCCGTCCTTCTTCAGCATTGTCGGGTGGAGCTTGGGCATTGCAGGCTCTCAACTGGACGCTGGGCTTCGAAGACTCAGCCCAGCCTACGTTCGGTGCGACCCAGCCTACGCGTTCAACAGGCGGTCAAACTCCTGCTCGGTGAGGACCGCGACGCCGAGGGTGCGGGCTTTGTCGAGCTTGGAGCCGGGGGAGGCGCCGGCGACGAGGTAGTCGGTCTTCTTGCTGACGCTGCTGGTCGCTTTGCCGCCGTGGTCTTTGACGAGGCGCTCGGCTTCGGAGCGCGAGTACTTTTCGAGGGTGCCGGTGATGACGACGGTTTTGCCGGCGAAGGGGCCGGCGTTGCCGCCCGCGCCGCCTAGAAGCCGGCGGCTCGGGGGCTGGGTCATGTTTACGCCGACGGATTTGAGGTCGGCGATGGCCTTTTGGCCGGTGGCGCTTTGGAACCACTCGCAAAGGGCGGCGGCGACCTCGGGGCCGATGCCTTCGACCTCCTGGAGGGCGGCTTCGTCGGCGGCCATGAGGGCGTCGATCGTGCCGAAGTGGTCGGCGAGGAACTCCGCGGTCGTGACGCCGACGTGGCGGATGCCGAGGGCGGCGAGGACGCGGGCGAGCGGGCACTGCTTGCTGGCCTCGATGCCGGCGAGGAGCTTGTCGGTGCGCTTCTCGCCGAGGCTAATCGGCGAGCCGGTGCGGGCGTTCACGCCGACTGGCAGAGTGATGAGTTCATCGCGGCGGGCGGGCAGGCGGTACACGTCGGCGAAAGAGCGCACCAAGCCGCCTTGAGTGAGCGCCTCGACGACGGCGCCGCCCGCGGCCTCGATGTCCATCTGGTCGCGGCCGCAGAAGAAGCGGAGGCGTTCGACAAGCTGGGCGGGGCAGGCGGGGTTGATGCAGCGGAGGTAGACGCCGCCCTCGTCCTGCATCACTTCGCCGGAGCACTCGGGGCACTTGGTGGGCGGGCGGACGGGGTGCGCGCGGGCCGGTCGCTGCGCGAGGTCGACTTCCATGACCTGCGGGATGATCTCGCCGGCCTTCTGGACGGTGACGAGGTCGCCGACGTGGAGGTCGAGCTCGCGGACGCGGTCGAAGTTGTGGAGGGTGGCGCGTTTGACGGTGGTGCCGGCGAGCTGGACGGGGTCGAGGTTGGCGACGGGGGTGATCGTGCCGAGCTTGCCGACCTGGAAATCGACGGAGAGCAGCCGCGTTTGGGCTTGCTCGGCGGCGTACTTGTACGCCATGCACCATTTGGGGGCTTTGCTGGTTGTGCCGAGGTCTTTGCGTTGGTCGAAGCGTTCGATTTTGACGACGAGGCCGTCGGTGTCGTATTCGAGCGTGCGGCGGCGGGCGTCCCACTCGTCGACGAAGGCGATGACCTCGTCGATGGTGCGGCATTGGCGGGCGTGGGGGCTGGTGGGGATGCCCCAGTCGCGCAGCAGGGCGAAAAGCTCGGTGTGCGTGCGGACGCCGGCGGGCGCGGGCTCGATTTCGCCTACGCCGTGGGCTTGGAAGGTCAGCTTGCGTTTGGCGAGCTCACGGGGGTCGAGCTGCTTGAGGGTGCCGGCGGTAGCGTTGCGTGGGTTGGCGAAGGGGGCTTCGCCGGCGGCGAGGCGCTGCTCGTTGAAGGCCTCGAAGTCGCGGCGGGGCCAGAAGACTTCGCCGCGGACTTCGAGGATGCGCGGCCAAGCGGTTTCGTCGAGCTTGAGGGGGATGCTGCGGATGGTCTTGAGGTTCTGCGTGATGTCGTCGCCGGTCTCGCCGTCGCCGCGGGTCGCGCCGAGGACGAAGACGCCGTTTTCGTAGCGGAGGGAGACGGCGACGCCGTCGATTTTGGGGTCGACGACGTACTGGTAGGGCTCGTCTTCCAGGGCCTTCTTCACGCGGGCGTCGAAGTCGCGGAGCTCGGCGGCGGAGTAGGTGTTGTCGATGGAAAGCATGGGGACGGCGTGGCGGACGTGGGCGAAGCCTTCGAGCGGCTGGCCGCCGACGCGTTGCGTGGGGGAATCGGGGGTGCGGAGTTGCGGGAAGGCGGTTTCGAGGTCGGTGAGCTCGCGGAGGAGGCCGTCGTACTGCTCGTCGGCGATTTCGGGGGCGTTTTCGACGTAGTACAGGTGATCGTGGCGGCGGATTTGCTGCCGGAGGGCGTCGATTCGCTTTGCGGCGGCGGTTTCGTTCATGCTAGGGCCCGTAATCCGCCGTTCGTGCATGTGTTCGGCGGCCGCGGCGCCACGGCCCAGCGTCGCGACAGGCACTTTGAACGCTGGCGGGCTGATCGGCGCGACGCTGGACCGTGCCACCCGAGTTGTGTGGCGATTCGTTCATGCTAGGGCTTGCTGGGGGCGGACGCGGGGACGGCCGGGGCCGGGCGCGTCGTGACGTCCATTTGCAGGCCGGTCATTTTGATTGAGCAGGAGGCCGAGCGGCCGTCGGGGACCTCAATGTGGGCCTGGCCGGCGACGAAGACGTCCACGGTTTCGCCGGGGGCGATGGTCAGCGTAAAGCTCAGGTTTTCGCTCGACCCGCGCTGGGCCGCACCGTTCTCGGTCGTGTGCTGGACGAGGACGATGTCGCGCAGGAGGCGGCCGCGCTCGCTACGGGCGTACACCCGCAGGCCGACGGCGGCGTCGGGCAGGTTCTGCTCGGTCGTGGCGCGGGCTTCGAACTCGTACTGGCAGCGGACGCGGAAATCGAAGTCGGCCTGGCGGTCGGTCGCGTTCGAGAGGGCGTGGCCGATCTGGAAAAGGCCCTCGGCCTTGCCGCCGTTGGTCACGGTGGCGGAGGCGGAGCCGTCGCCGGTGGGTTTCGCGGTGGCGTCGGCGTCGGCGGTGGCCTCGAGGCGCGGCTCTTTGGTGACCTTGGGGAGGGTGATGTTGAAGGGCTGGTCCTGCGGCAGGTGCAGGGTGGTACCCTCAACCTTGTCGATCGGGCGGGCCTTGGGCCGGGCGGAGAGCTCGCTGCCGAACTGGGCGTTCATGCAGGCAGGCAGGAATGCAGTAGCGGCGGCGAGGAGCGTGAAGGCCGTCCGGCGTCGTGCGTCAACGCGTGTCGTCATGTCGTCGTCTCCGTGGCAGGACGAGACGCATTGAAACGTGCGGCGGCGTTTCGGGCAAGGCGCGGCAGTGCGGCGGCGTCGTCGTCGCTCCCGCTCAGCGCGGATTCAGTGCCGCCAGCAGGCCGAATTGTCCGCAGTCCTTGCCCTCGCGGCGGAAGGAGTAGAACTGGTCGTTGTGGCAGAGCGTGCAAAGGCCGGCGGTCTCGATGTGCGCGGCGGGGACGCCGGCGTCCAGGAGCTGGGCGCGGTTGGCCTCCCAGAGGTCGAAGAACATGCGGCCGTCGCGGCCGACGAAAAAACGCTCGCGGTCGCGGAGGGCGGCTGCGGCCTCGTACACGTCACCATGCACCTCGTAACAGCACGGTCCGGCGCCGGGGCCGATCGCGGCGAGCAGATGAGCGGGTCGGCAGGTGAAGTGCGAGGCGAGCAGGGCGGCGAGCTTCGCCGTGGCGCGGCCGACAGTGCAACGCCAGCTTGCGTGCACCATGCCGAGCACGTGCTGGACGGGATCGTAAATGAGCACGAGCGGGCAGTCGGCGGAAAAGGTCATGAGCGGGAGGGCGAGCACGTTCGTCGCGGCGCCGTCGGAGCGGGGCAGCGGTCCGCCGGGGGTGGGCTGGTCGATGATCACGAGGCCCGTTTTGTGGACCTGTTGGCAGTAGTGCAGGGCGGCGGGGTCCAGCCGCCAGTCGGTGAGCATGAGCCGGCGCTGCTCGAAGCCGCGGTCGCGAGCATGGGGGGCGACGTTCATCGGGCGGGTGCAGAAGGCGTGCGTGAGGCCGGGCTCCTGACCGAGGCGGTCGAACTGGGCGTAGCGGCGGCCTTGGATTTCGAGGAAGTGCATCAGTTGGTTCCGGGTTGCAGGAGGATCTTGATGTTCTCCGGCTGAGCGGCGGCTGCGAGGGCGGCGAGGCCGCCGGCCAACGGGTGTACGGCTGTGATCAGGTCGTCCACGTCGATCCGCCGGGATTCGAGCAGGCGCAGGGCGCGCGGGAAGTCGCCGCAGCGGCTGCCGACGACGCGCACCTCGTTGATGACGAGGGGGGCGAGGTCGACGGGCTCGGGTGGAGTATACGTGCTTTTGAGGGCGATTGTCCCGCCGGGGCAACAGAGCCGCAGAGCGAGGCGGAGACCGTCGGCGGTGCCGGTGCAATCGACGACCAGATCATAGGCGGCGTCGGCGGGTATGCGGTCAATTGACAATGTTCGAAGGCCGTTTCGCTCGCACACCTTGAGTGTATGCAGGTTGCGGCCGATGACGGTCAATTCGCCGGGCTGCAGGGCGAGGACGCGGGCTGTGAGCAGGCCGAGGCGGCCGGAGCCGAGGACCGCGACGCAGGTGTCGGGGGTGAGGGGCTGCACGTCGAGGACGTGGGCGGCGGCGGCGAGGGGTTCGACGAAAACGGCCTGCCGGTCGCTGAGCGAGTCGGGGACAACGTGGCAATTGCGCTCGGGGACGGTCAGGTACTCGGCGAAGGCGCCGTCGCGGCCGGAAATGCCCAGGACCGTGCGGTGGGGGCAGTGATTCGGCAGCCCGCGGCGGCAGAGCGGGCATTCGTGGCAGGGGCAGTTGATCTCGGCGACGACGCGGCGGCCGGCGAGGCGCGTGGAGCCATCGACGACGGTGCCGACGAACTCGTGGCCGAGGACGCCGTGGAATTGCATGTAGCCGCGGGCGATTTCGAGGTCGGTGGCGCAGATGCCGGCGAGGCGGACGCGGATGAGGACTTCGCCGGGGGCGGGTACGGGGGTCGGGTGGTCGGTCACAAACTCGACGCGGGTGGGTTTCGCGGTGGGGACGACCAACGCGTGCAAGGTGGGCTACTCTTCCTTGGCTCCGGGCCACAGCCAGCGGATCAGCTCGCGGGTGTCGTAGATGGCTTTTTCGAAGCCGTTTTTGTAGGGCAGGCGCTGCGTTTCGGGGATTTCGCCGGCGTGGGCGAAGGGGTCCTCGCGGTTTTCGGCGAGCCACGCCTCCCAGGCCTGGATATCGCCGTGGTGGGCCTGGCCGGTGAGCTGCATGAGCGAGTGCTCGCACTGGTGGACGACGGCGAAGTCCTCGTCGCGCAGGCCGCCGATGAGTCCTTCGAGCGTGTCGTCGCCGGGGTAGCTCGCAAGGCCGCGGGCGGCGGCGATGCGGGTGTGGCGGTCGGTGTCGAGATGCAGGCGGTCCAGGAGCGTCTTGCGGACGCCGTCCTGGTACTCCGCGGGAACTTTGCCGGCAGCGGACAAGTCCGCGAGGGCATAGGCGGCGTCTCCGCGGCAGATGTCGTCGGGCGGGCGGACTTCCTGCGGCGGGTAGTCGCGGTAGTTGAGGACCTTGAGCGCCGTCTCCGTGGCGCGGGGGTCGCCGGTGCGAGCGAGCGCGCGGATCGCGACGCAGCGGGTCTGGGGGTCGTTCTCGAGGCAGGCGATGGCGACGAAGCCCTTGATCGCCCACTCCTGGTTGTACTTGTCGCTGCTGGAGATGCGGACGACGGAATCGCGGCGGACGTCGGCGTCCTCAGAGGAGACCGCGAGAATCATGTACTGCTGCGGCGTCTTGCGCGGGGCGAAGAACCGCTGGGCCATCTCGTCGAGCTTGGCGTCGACCTTGGGGGTGGGGTCGTTGCAGCCGGGGGCGAGCAGCGCCGCCGCGACGAGTGCTGCGCCGAGCCAGGGTCGGCCCAGCAGGCGGCGGAGGGCGTTACCGCACCTCGCTCGGCCGTCGCGGGAGGTTGACATAGCGTTCCGCCTCCACCAGCTCCACGTACTCGATCGGCTCGTTCAGGAAACGCGAGCCCACGCGCTGGAAACGCGTCGGGTTGTCGCTGACGTAGCAGCGAATCGTACCGGGCGGTGCGGCGGCGGACAAGGCGGCGGTCTCGGTCAGGTGGCGTTGCACGGCGAGCGAGGTTTCGCGACCGCTGTCGACGATCTGCACGCCGGGGCCCAGGCAGGCGGCGACGGCGTCCCGCAGCAACGGATAATGCGTGCAGCCGAGCACCACGACGTGGACGCCCTGCGCCCGCAGCGGGGCGAGATAGGTTTCCGCGGCCAGCTTGACCAGGGGGTCGTCGGAGCCGCGGCCTTCCTCGACCAGCGGCACGAAGAGCGGGCAGGCGAGGCCGATGACGGGCTGCTCGGGCGCGAGGGCACGGATGGCTTTGACGTAGGCGCTGCTGGAGATCGTCGCTTCGGTGCCGATGACGGCGACGGGCTTTCCGGCGGCCAGCCGGACCGCGGCGCGGGCGCCGGGCTCGACGACGCCGATGACGGGGACGGGCAGCTCGCGGATCAGGTGGTCGAGGGCGAGGGCGCTGGCGGTGTTGCAGGCGGCGACGATGAGCTTGGGGTCGAACTGGAGCAGGAAGCTGGCGGTTTCGAGGGCGAACTGGGCGACGGTGGGCCGCGACTTGATGCCGTAGGGCACGCGGGCGGTGTCGCCGAAGTAGACGATGTCCTCGCCGGGGAGGATCTGGCGGAGGTGGCGGACGACGGAAAGTCCGCCGAGGCCGGAATCGAAGACGGCGAGAGGTGCGTTGTTCATGCGGTCGTCCTTGACGCGGGGTTGGTCATGGGGTGCGTATCGTAACATGGGGCGGGGACCTAGGCCATGCGTGCGGACTTACCGGTGGACAGCGGCCTGCCCGAGCCGGTATGCTTGTAAGTGCAGCTTCACTCAATCGCTGCGTGGTGGTACCCAACGAGGTCGGCGATGCCCGGCAAGGCGGAAGCAGGTACCGGCCGTCAATTCGTGCTACGGACCCGATTGCGGTTTGTGGAGGGGGCGCTCGGTGCAGCGGCGTGGCCCAAGGGAGCGGACCACGGGTGAGCGAAGATCGTCTCACAACTCTGCTGCAAGAATACGAAGCGGCACAACCAGGCCGCGCGCGCGGGGGAGTGTATGCGCTGAGCGGATTCAATTACCAGCTTCGGACATATCTGGCCGACTTTGTCGTGGCACTGGTCAGCGAGGTTGATGTCGAGCAGAGGGGTACGGGTTTTGCAAACGCCCTGGAAGCGCTGTCAGACTACACGCGGTCCGAGGCCGGACAACTGGTTTGTGTTCAAGTCAAGCGCACGCTCACACGTCAATCCCTGCAGGCCGCCGCCCTAGAATTCGCGACGATCGATCTGTTCATGAGCACGCGCGGCGAGCGCGCACTCCCGGTCTACGAGGTTGTCGGAGCCTGCGTGAAGGACCGGCCTGACTGGTCAGGTCTGCTCCATGGGTTGCGCTCTGGCGATGAACCGGCCGGCGTGGCGCGCTTCGACCAAATCGTTCGCGAGAACCGGATTCGGCCAATTCGCGAGGCCGCAGACCCGTGGTGGCGGCTTGTGGCGGCCGCCATAGCGGTGGTGGAGAAGCCGCTCGTGTTCGCGCGCGAGGCGCTGGACATCTGTCTGGACCGGGGCGTCCGCGCGGACGGGGCGTTAGCGACCCGGGACCGCGTGGTGGAATGCTTCTGCAAGCACCGTCGCGCTCGTGGCTCCGCCCTGCAATGCCTGACGGTGAACGACTTTCGGCCGTCCGAAGCGCAGTCAAGCGAGATCCTGGTTGGGGCGCGGCCTTGCCTGGATCTCCTGCGACATGGCCAGTACATGTCGCGCACGGAAGAGCTACCACGAGCGACAGCGGACCTCGAAAAGGAACTACAGGCGCGCGAGGGAGGGCCATTCCACCGACTGGATGTCTTCTGGATTGAAGCGCGCTCAGGGTCAGGCAAGAGCGTTTTCCTCCTCCAGCTTATGGAGGAACTTACGCACTCCGGCGCCCGCGTCGTATGGTTGGAGGACAGAGGTGCCGAGCTGTCGTCGTTACTCGAGGCCTGTGGGCCGCGCGCCGATTCGCAGCCCGACGCTGTTTTCGTCGACGACCTGTTTTCCCCGGCCAACCGTCAGCAGTTCGACGTGGGTCGCATTGCCAAGTTCGTGGCCGATCACCCCACCTGGGAATGGCCGCTCCTCGTGACCTGCGGCCCGACGGAGTTCTGCGATGCGCTGGAGCGGGAGGCGCCCGAGGGGCTCCGCGTAACCGCTTGGAAACTCGCCAACATCCGCCCCGCGGAAGCAGACAGACTAAAGACGTGGTATTTCGAGCGCACGGGGCATCAGCCGCACGCAGGTGCCGCGTTCGGGCAGGCCGAGGGACTGATCCTGTCCATGGCCTTCGAAATGCGCCACGGCAACCTGCAGCCCTTCGCGCAGCGTTTCCGGGAGCGAGTCGAGGCAGATGGGCTCGCCGTCCCACTCTGTCTCGCGATGGCCTTGAACCGGCTCTACATTTGGACCCCCGTCGCGTGGTTCGATCGCGACGTTTTCGAACGGTTGGACGCGATGAACCGCGATGGCGACTTCGCGATTCTGCAAGGTACCGCCCAAGCGGGCGGGTACGTCCGGCTAACGCACCCACACCTCAGCGACGCCATTTACCGCGCGATCCGGCAACCCAGCACGGGGCGCGCCTATGCCAATGACCTGGCGGGTGTGTTCTCCCGGGCGCTGCACGAGCATCCGGTCACCGCCAGGCGCTTGTTGCGCGTTCTCGGGGAAGGTCATGAGCGGCTGAAGATCGTTGATGAACCGTACTTGGCCGAGCAGTGCACCCAGATCTGGCGTGGCCTTGGCGACGCGGCGGCGGCGCTGCAGGGGGATTCGGAGACCTGGGCGGACCTCTGGGTGAGTTGGGCATGCTGGGCCTCGCGGAACCGCGGGATTCAGGCAGGCCTGCAGAGCGATCCGCTGGAGCAGGCCAGCGCCGCGCTGGACGTGGTCGAACAGAAGTGGCCCGCGTTGTGGTTTCGGTTACATGAAGCGTATCCGGGCGGGCCCCCACTCCTGCGCAGTGGGCACGCGTGGCTGACGGGGCGCGAGGATCGCGTCGAGTGGGCCTTTGTTTGGCGGCGGCTGCTGGACACGCCGGACCTGCCGGCCGAGATCGATCGCGCGGCGCTGCTGCGCAGCGGGCACACGTGGTTAACGGGGCGCGAGGATCGCGCCGAGTGGACCCATGTTTGGCGGCGCCTGCTGGACACGCCGGACCTGCCGGGCGAGATCGATCGCGCCGCTCTGCGGCGCAGCGGCTACACGTGGTTGACGGGGCGCGAGGATCGCGCCGACTGGAACTACGTCTGGCAGCGGCTGCTGGACACGCCGGACCTGCCGGGCAAAATCGATCGCGCCGCGCTGCTGCGCACCGGGTACACGTGGCTGACAGGGCGCGAGGATCGCGCCGCGTGGACCCATGTTTGGGAGCGGCTGCTGGACACGCCGGACCTGCCGCCCGAGATCGATCGCGCCGCCCTGCTGCGCGGCGGGTACACGTGGCTAACAGGGCGCGAGGATCGCGCCGAGTGGACCCATGTTTGGCGGCGCCTGCTGGACACGCCGGACCTGCCGGTCGAAATCGATCGCGCCGCGCTGCTGCGCAGCGGGCACATGTGGCTGACAGGGCGCGAGGATCGCGCCGACTGGAACTACGTCTGGCAGCGGCTGCTGGACACGCCGGACCTGCCGGCCGAGATCGATCGCGCCGCGCTGCTGCGCAGCGGCTACACGTGGTTGACGGGGCGCGAGGATCGCGCCGAGTGGACCCATGTTTGGCAGCGGCTGCTGGACACGCAGGACCTGCCGCCCGAGATCGACCGCGCCGCGCTGCTGCGCAGCGGCTACACGTGGTTGGCGGGGCGCGAGGACCGCGACGAGTGGGCCTTTGTCTGGCGGCGCCTGCTGGACACGGAGGACCTGCCGGCCGAAATCGATCGCGCCGCCCTGCTGCGCAGCGGGCACACGTGGCTGACGCGGCGCGAGGACCGTTTAGAGTGGACGTTCGTTTGGCAGCGACTAGCTCAGGACAGTAGACCCGTATCGCTGTCACTGCTGGATGCAGTCGCGAGGTGGCTCCTCAGGCCGGGTAGCGATTCCAAACCCGAGTGGGACAAGTTGGCGGAGGAGGCGATCGAGACCGGCTGCGACGATCCGAGAGTTGTGAGGGCCGCCGCGCGCTGGGTGCTCGGACACCCTCAGCTACCGCAATCAGCGATCTTAGGCAGCAAGGTACTCTGCGCAGGTCCTGGGAGTAGAGACCTCGATGACCTTGCGCGATGGCTGGCGGACTGGTTGTTCGGGAATTCGGACGGGGCCGCGTCTGTTATTCGGCTCAACTTACTTCCGCACCGAAAAGCGATTCTCCGCGCGGCGCACTCCGACGGCTGGGCCGCGCTCGTGCGTTGCCTGACGGCTGTGAATCCGTCAGCGGAGTGAACGAGTGTTGTCGGTCGACCGGAGATTTCGAAGGCAGCTCTGCCGGTGCGTCATCGCGACCGTCTTCTGCGGCGTGCAGAACCGCATGCCCTGCACCTACCTGCTCCGTTCGTGGTAGGCCGGAGAATCGAACAGCGCTGGCTCCGGCCGCGAGGCGCGACGCCCGTGGTGGCCCCGCCAGCGCAGTTCGCACGCCCAAGAATCCCCCAGAAAAACGCGGGACCCTCTGGCTTGGGCCAGCGCGGCGATTCGAGGTAGTGCCGTGTTTCACGGTTCCGGTGCGACCCACCGCCGGATGAGGCGTGAGAGGGCGATGGCGGCGGCGGAGGCGACGAGCATGACGCCGGCGGCCATGTAAACCAGGTGCGGCTGCTCGTGCCAGGCGTAGGCGATGCCGTCGGCGTGCTCGGCCACGATGCGGTGGGCGGGGCGGCTCCACCAGAGGGCGAGGACGAAGCCGAGCGCGAGCCAGGGGCCGAGGGGAATCAGCGTCGTGGATTTCAGCAGCAGGCCGACGAACCAACCGACCAGGGCGATGCCGACCGAGAGCAGCAGGCCGAGCAGGGCGATGTCCCAGCCGGCGGTCGCGCCGGCGGCGGCGAGGATGTAAATGTCGCCGACGCCGAAGGCCTCGCGGCCGTAGATCAGCGTGAAGACGATGCGGAGGAGCCAGCCGGCGGTGGCCGCGATGATGGCGCCGCGGATGGCGACGGCGGCGCCGGCGAGGGGTACGAAGGAGCCGACGGGCTGCCAGCGGACCGCGCGCTCCCAGTCGTCGGCGAACAGCGGGAACGAGGCGACGACGATGTAGGTGACGACCGCCGCGACGATGGCGGGGAGCAGCCAAGCGAGCTCACGGCACGCCACGCGGCGGGCCTGGGGCTTCTCCTCCTCGATCGCGGCGTGGATTTCGTCGTCCGCGGCGCGCTGTTGGCCGCCGGCGAGCACGGTGACGGCGAAAATCGCGATGAGGGCCGCGGCCGCGGGGGCATTGGGGATGGGCAGGCGGCCGGCGGAGGGGAGGACGGGTGTGAAGACGAGCCAGGCGGCCAGGAGGACGAAGACGGCGGCGCCGAGGCTGCCAGCGACGCGTGTCAGCTTGGGCTCGGGCGGCGAATCGTCCGTCGCGCCGGCGTCGGGCGGCGGTTCTTCGTCCGACGGGTCGGCGGACTGGTGGCGGCCGGACCACCACAACATGAGGCCGGCGACGATGAACGCGGCGAGGGTGGCGGCGCTCGACGGCGTGTGGGCCTGCGGGAGGAGGAACGCGTCGCGCGGCCACAGCGCGTAGAGCACGATTCCCAGGGCGGTGACGAACGTCGTGACGCGCACGTCGACGGCGTAGGAGGCGATGTCCATCGCGGCGCAGGCGAGCAGGCAGGCGACGAGCGCCAGCCACGCCGCGAGCAGCGGTGCATCCTCCGGCAGCGTGGCCGGACCGAGGCCGTCGCGCGTGCGGGCGATGAAAAGCAGGTGGTACACCAGCACGAACGCCAGTGCGGTGACGGCCTCGATCAGGGGGTAGCGCACGGAGATCGCCGCGTGGCAATGCCGGCAGCGGCCGCCGAGCAGGAGCCAGCTCAGGAGGGGTATGTTGTCGTACCAGGCGATGCTGGCGCGGCAGTGGGGGCAGAACGAGCGGCGCGGCTCGGCGATCGAGAGCCCGATGTTCAGCCGGTAGATGACGACGTTGAGGAAGCTGCCGACGCACAGTCCGAGCAGCCAAAGGAAGGTCTCGGCCACCGTGTGGAGCATCAACGTTTCCTTGCCGTACCGCGCGGCCGCGTCAGCAGGGCCGCGACCTCCGCGACGACTTGCGCGACGGAGCGTCCGGCGGTCTCGACGACGTGCTGGGCCAGCTCAGCGTACAGCGGGCCGCGCTCGCGAAGCAACTGGCGAACTTCCTCGACGCCGGCCTGGTCGGTCAGGGGCGGGCGCGTCGCGGCGGTGCGGGGATCGGACTGAATGCGGCGGAACAGCTCTTCTGCGGGCGCGGCGAGCCAAATGCAGACGCCGGCCGCGCGGAGGGTGTCGCGATTCTCAGCGGAAAGCACGGCGCCGCCGCCCGCGCTGACGACCTGCTCGGTGTGGCGGATGATGCCGCGGATGACGCCGGCCTCGAGGCGGCGGAAAAACGCCTCGCCGTCCTGCTCGAACAGGTCGCGGATGGTCCTGCCGCTGGCGGCTTCGATCTGGGCGTCGGTGTCGATGAAAGACCAGCCGAGGTGGGCGGCCAGCTCGCGTCCGACGCAGGTCTTGCCGCTGCCGCGCCCGCCGATCAGGATCACGTTGCGGGCGCGGGGGGCGGATTTCGAGGATGGAGAGCGCGGGCTCACGCGAATACCGTATGCCGCAGGGTTTCGCCGGGGCGGTCGAGGTCGAAAAGCACGGCGTGGAGCCGCCCGAGCGCTTGCCCTGGCTGGATGCAGAGCGTGCCGCCCAGGCGGTCGATGTAGGAGCCCGTAATCTGCGGGGACTCGTGGACGTGGCCGTGCAAGGCCAGATACGGCTGGCGCTGCTCGATGAACCGTCGCACGGCGCGCGAGCCGATCGGGTACGGGACGTGCGGCAGATGATCGAGGTTGGTGTCGTGCGGCGGGCCGTGGGCCACGAGAATCCAGGGGTTTGCGGCGGGGATCGCCTGCTCCAATTCCGCAGCGATGACCAGTTGACGGACAAAGTACTCGTCCAGATCGACCGGGCGCAGGTCCTGAGCGACGGCGTCCCACTCGACGCCCTCGAAAGCGGGCGCGGGGTCGGCGGGCATGTCGCGCCGCTCGAAGTCCTTGGCCCAGTGCGGCGAGGGCGGCGTGCAAGGGTAGCCCAGCCAGGCGAAACCGGCGTATTGCCAGGACCGGCCGGGGTCGAGCAGCACGAAGTCGCCGCGGTCGTGGTGGTCTTGGAACGCATCCCGCACGGGGACAATCTCGTGGTTGCCGGCGATGCAGGCGACGGTGAGTTGCGGGTCGGCGGCGCACCAGCTCGCGACGTGGTGGATGAACTCCTGGGTCATGCGGGCGACCTGCGGCAGGACGGGAGCGTTGCGATCGACGTCGCGGACGAGGTCGCCGCCGAGGAGGACCAGGTTCGGCCGCTGAGCGCGCAGGAGGTCGCCGAGCTGCTCGTAAAGCTGCACGTCGCCGTGCAGGTCGCTGGTGTAACAGACGCGCGTGGGCAAGGGTTCACCGCCTTTGCGGGACGCGCGTCTATTCTTAGACGGGCGGTGCGGCGTTGTCGAGGGCCGGGGTTTGCGTTGCGGGCCGGGCGAATACAATTCCGGGGCGGGCGTCCGCCCAGGAGCGACCATGTTCGAGGTAACTGTCGGCGCGCGATTCGTGGCCACACACCAACTGCGCTGCCGCAGCGGCGTGGCGGAGAAGCGGCACGCACATACATGGCGCGTCAAGGTGACGGTCGCGGGGCCGCGGCTGGACAAGCTGGGCATGCTGGCGGACTTCGGCCGGGTCCGCGGACATCTGGCGGCGGTGCTCGCGCCGCTCAAGCGGCGCCACCTCAACCGCCTCGCGCCGTTCCGCAGGCGCAACCCGTCGGCGGAGAACGTCGCGGTTTACGTCGCCGAGGGATTGGCTGAGGCGCTGCCGGCGGGGGTGCGCGTCGGGTGCGTTGAGGTGGAAGAGGAGCCGGGCTGCGTGGCGCGCTACGTTCCGCCGCGCGGACGTCGGCACGGCCCGGCGTCGCGGTGACGGTTTTGACGCGGCGCAGCGGGACGGCGCACGGATCGTGCCCAAGTACGTGGCGGGACGGCTGGAAAACCGATAACATAGAGGGGCGGCCGGAGCCGGCGGCCCATGTGGAGCATGTCATGCGGAAATGGCTACTGCGTGGCGGGTGGCGACTGGTAGTGGTCGGGGGTGTGATCGCGTCCGTGTTCGGCGGGTGCGATCCGACCACGTTGACGGCCGTCGAGAACGGGGTGATCACCGCGTCGAGCAGCCTGCTGGCGGCGTTCCTGCAGGCCATCACCCAACTCATGGCCCAGGCGGCGGCGGGAACGACGACGACGGCGCGAGCCATCGTGGACGTTGCGAGCCGGGTTCTGACCTAAACCGCCTCGTGCGGGTGTACGGCACGTTATCGGAGCCTCGGCGTGCGTGACGCAGAGGCTGCGTGGCGCCACTCCTACCGGGGCGTGAAGTGGGGTATTGTGACTTACGGGGGCGGCGGCGCGTCATCGGACCCCGGCGATTGCCAGGTACCGTCCACGCGGCGGTAGGTGACTTGCCGACGCGTCTGCCACGCAAAACCGAGCACGCTCACGCCGGCGGCCACGAAGATGCTGGCCACGACGAACGACAGCAGCGCGGGCCATACGAACAGAAGAACGCCGATCAGGATGAGCACGATGCCCAGGAACGCGGGTGCGAATCCGAGCGGCCCGGGAGCGTTGCTGGACCATAGACGCCGCATGGCCGGTGCTCCAAAGCAGTGGGCGCGGCGCGCCAGCCGGCTGGCGCGCCCCGCACATGATAGCGGCTTTCGGCGGGCGCGCTACAGCGGAGCCGAAGGCAGCCGGAGCGGCGTGCGCATGTGCCGGGCGGCCGAGGTCCAAGGTGCTGTTTGCCAACAAGTTAACGTGGTGTGCGGCGGGCGGTGGCGTACAATGATAGCGGGCGTGGATTACCGGGCGGTCCGTCGGCGGCCGTGTGCGTAACACGCGATCCGGCGGGTCGTTGTATTCGCTGGTCTGAACGAATACGATAAGTAGTTTCGGAGTAGGTCCCCCAGCCCACAGCAACGGTGAGACAGTGTCGATGGTGCCACACGACCCGGACGACTCGCAGGTGAGCCGTGAACTGGACGATCAGGTCGGCGATCTGACGCCCGAGGACTTGGTGCGGATGTCGACTCGGACGCCGCGCGTGGTTCATCCCGATGAACGCGGCCGCATCGCCGGGCGGATCGTCAGCATCCACGGGCCCGACGTGTTCGTGGATGTGGGCGGGAAGAGCGAAGGCGTGATTCCGCTCGACGAGTTTGAGCCGGATGAGCCGCCGACGGTGGGACAGAAGCTGGACCTGATTCCGCACGGATTCGATCGTGAGTCGGGGCTGATGCGGCTGTCGCTCAAAGAGGCGCAGGTTGAGGCGGACCTGGACACGCTGCGGGTGGGAGACGTGGTCAAGGCCCGGGTCACCGGCAGCAACATCGGCGGTCTCGAATTGCGGGTGCACGGCCTGCGCGGCTTCATGCCCATGAGCCAGGTCGACCTGGTGCGGCACGACGATTTCGGGTCTTTCATCGGACGCTGGCTGGAGAGCGAGGTCACCGAGATTGACCGGCGGGGCAAGAACCTGGTGCTCAGCCGGCGGCGGGTGCTGGAGCGCGAGCGCGAGGAGGAGCGCAAGCAACTACGGTTCCAGTTGACCGAAGGGCAGATCCGCAAGGGGATCGTCCGGCGGCTGGCGGAATTCGGGGCGTTCGTCGATCTGGGCGGGATCGACGGGCTGCTGCACGTGAGCGACATCAGCTACGCGAGGTTGAATCACCCGTCGGACGTGCTGAAGGAAGGCGACGAGATCGAAGTGAAGATCCTCAAAGTCGACCTGGTCAAGGACCGTGTGTCGCTGGGGATGAAACAGCTCGGCACGGACCCGTGGACGCTCGTGGAGGGCAAATACAAGGCCGGCGACACCGTCGACGGACGCGTAACCCGGCTGATGGATTTCGGGGCGTTCGTCGAGATCGAACCGGGCGTCGAGGGGCTCATCCCGGTCAGCGAGATCAGTTGGACGCACCGCGTCATGCACCCCAAAGACGTGCTCAAACCCGGCGATAGCGTGCGGGTCGCAATCCTCGCGGCCGACTTGGGCAAACGCAAGATCAGCCTGAGCCTGAAGGCGCTGGCTCAGGATCCGTGGCAGACTGTCAGCGAGCGCTATACGGCCAACGCGCTGGTGAGCGGGGCCGTGACGCGCATCACGAATTTCGGCGCGTTCGTCCAGCTCGAAGAGGGCGTGGAAGGGCTGATCCACATCTCGCAACTCTCCAGCCAGCGGGTGCGCACGGTGGCCGACGTGGTCAAGGTCGGCGACGTGATCCAACTCCGCGTGCTATCCGTGGACCCGGCGCAGCACCGCATCTCGCTTTCGCTCAAGGCCGCCAAGGAAGAGGAAGTCCCGGCGGCTGCGGCGGCGACAGCGGAGCCCGTTGCGGCCAAGCCGGAGAAAAAGCGTAAGCGTGAGCTGCGCGGCGGGCTGTCGTACTAGAGCGGCTTCAGAAAGAGCCCGCCCTCCCCCGGCAAGACACCTCTATTGAATCCGCGCTAGAACTTGATCGTCACGAGCGGGGCTGGGGGGAGATGCACGAACACGTGGAAGAGCGGGGTGATCTCCACGTGGTACGAGGTCTGGGACAGCACGTTGCCGAGCGTCAGCAGCGGCGTGAACGCGGCCTGCATCGCGGCTTCGACGGACGCCTGGATCGTCGCCGCCACCGCGTCGGCCACCGCCGTCATCATCTCGCCGACGATGTAGAACGCGAACTGCGTCATGAGGGCGAGGGGCACCGCCACGATGGCGAGGAGGATCTCGGCGACGGCACGGTTTTGCCACTTCGCGGTGGAGACGGCCGGCGCGGCGGGGACCGTGGCGATCTGACCGGTCAACGCCTGGATGGCCTGCGCCCCCTGCTGCGCGGCCTGCATGAGGTTCTGGCGGACCTGCTGCAGGTCGATGTTCACGTCGACCGGCGGCGCGGTTTGGTTGGACGCCGCGTCGAACACGGTTACGGTGGCCGCGAGGCGATCCTCGGTGACCTCGGTGTACTTGATATGGAAGTAGCTGCCGTCGGGGCCTTGCAGGTGGACGGGGCGGCCGGCGTCGAATGTGATGAAGGACTGCTGGCCATCGGCCGTTTGCACCAGGATGGATGTGATCTGCGTGTCTTGCAGCCCGCCGGCCGCCGAGCGGGTCCCGTACACGAAGAAGGCGTCGCCCTGGGCATCGCGCCCGGCCGCAATCAGCGGGCTGGTGGCGTCCGTGTTCAGGAAGATGCCCGTGGCCTGAGTGTCCGTACCGTCACCGGCGCCGGAACTGTCCGACAGGTTCTGGAGTTGGCAGCCGAAGGGCGCCACGAGCAGGGCGTAGGACAGCAGCGCGACGAGCCACTCGCGGCCGAGCTGGCGGAATGTTGTCGGCGCGGACATGGTCTGGACCTCCACAATGCGACCGGCAGTATTGTAACCGGGTGCCGGGCGCAACCAAATGTCCTCGGGCGACGACGGAAGGTGCGTCGAGGACGCACCCTACGCCGTCGTCGGCCACGGAGGGCCGACGTTGCCGGCGGGCGTCAACCACAGAGGGCTGACGCTACGGCTTAATCTTCCGGCCGCAGGTCCACAGAGGTGACCCGCACGCCCTCGGGCGTAGTGGCGACCGTAAAGATCGTTCGGCCGGTGTACTTCAGCAGCTTGCGGAACTGCTTGAGCTTGGCGTCGTCAGCACCGGCGAGCAGCCCGCCGAACATGCCCTGCAAGACCATCGCGCCGGCGTCCGCGGGGCCCGCGGCGAGCTCCTCCTTGTTCTTGGCCAGCTCGAGGGCGGTGGTGAGCAGCGCCCGCTGGTCGAGGTAGATGGCGAGCCAAGCCTCCTCGGGCACCTGCCGGGCGGCCCGCCGCCAGCCCTCGGCCTCGGCCAGGGCCGGCCCGGCGGCGGGTTGCAGGCCGCTTTCGACGGCGGCGGCGTTGCCCAGTAGCAAGCGATCGGAGGAAGCGGCGACAGACATTCCGGGCGCCATGGCCAGGTCAAAGACCTGTGTGCCGCGGAGGTCGCGCGGCTGCAACAGGGGCGCGAACGCGGTAAGAAAGCGGGTCATGGCACTCTGATCGCGCTGTCCCAGGGTCACGAGCAGCCGGGCGCACTGCGGCCCGAGGGGCTGCGTAAAGGACAGGGCGACGGTGAGGGGGCCGGTGACGTGGTCGAGAAACTCCTTGCGGACGTCGATCTTGTCGCCGCTGGGCAGAGTGACCTCCTGCATCGACTTTTGAAACTCGTCGGCCTTGTCGGGGTCGGTCTGCCGCACCATGCGCTCGACGTCGTCGATGAGCTTGGAGGCGTTCAGGTTGGCGCCGACGTACAGGCATGCGTCGCCGGACACGAACGCCGGGGGCGCGACGCGCTGGTTGTCCATGCTCAGGATCTTCGCCAGGCCGGAGCGTTCGCCGCTCATGAGAAACAGGAGCTCGAACTTGGAATCGTAGGACGAGGCGCCGACCCGCACGTGCCCGACCGCGCTGCGCAGGCCTTCGGCGCCGATCACCTTGAGCCAGGTGGAAAAGTCCTTCGCGTCGGCCTCTTTGGCCTCGGCCCGGGCCAACTCGATGATGCGCGGGAGGTTGACCTGGAAGTGGACGGAGCCGACGGGCTTTAATTGGCGGAGCAGGGCCTTGTGGTCGTCCGTCCCGGCCAGCGACGCGGCGTCCTTGTCGCGCTTGAGGATGGCCCGTACCTGCTCGGCGGAGCCCGCGACGATCAGGCGATCTTCGCTCAGGCACGCGGCCAGCGTGGGGGGCAGATTCTCGGCGGCGAGCAGGCGGTTTATGAGGTCCTCCGCCATTTTCTCGGACGACTCGCCCATCCGCAGCCCGCCGGGACCGAACGGCTCGGTCTCGTCCTCGCCCTCGCCCGGCGGCGCGCCTTCCAAGCCCTTCGCGCGGCCTTTCTTGCCGCCTTCGGACTCCTCCTTGGTGAAGACGTCGATCGTGGTCGAGCCGACGGAGTCGGTGCTGTGCTTCGTGGACTCCTTGAGCTTCGTGACGGCCGTCTCGTAGTACTTCTGCAGCAGGGACGTGTCGCCGACGCGGGCGACCAGCCCGGGCTCGAGGTCCTTGAACTTCCCGCCCGGCGGGGCGGTGAGATAGAAAGCGAAGGGGCCGGCGAAGGGGTTCTTCAACTGCGCGGGCTGCACGTCGAGGGTCTTGGCGACGCGCTCCTGCAACTTCTTGATGGCGGGGCCGAACAGGCTGAAGCCCGGGACGGCGTCGGCGACGGTCTCGTCCTCCATGAGCTTGTAGCCGGCGGTCTTCTGGAAGTCCGCCCAGGTCCGGGCCACGTCGGTGATCCCCAGGTAGACGACGGCGTCCGCGGGGACCCATTCCGCCGGATCGACCTCGGTCTTTTTCTCCGTTTGGGCCGGAGCGGGGCAGAGGGTGACGAGAGCGAGGCTGGCGGCGAGCCAGAGCGACGCGCGTTTCATGATTCTCTCCCACTGGAGTCAACGGGTTCTTCGGGTTTCAGGAACGGCGGGGCCTCCGGCTTTTGGCGCGGCGGCGGCTGGAGGTAGCGGTAGCCGGACTCCGAGCTTTCGCTGTTGTAGGCGAAGGCCTCGCGGTTGCGCAGGAAGTCGACGACGTAGCGGACGGGGATGGCGAAGCCGAGGCCCTCGCCGCCCTGGAGCTTCATGTTGGTGACGCCGACGACCTGACCCCGCGTGTCGAACAGCGGGCCGCCGGAGTTGCCGGGGTTGATTTGGGCCGTGGTCTGGATGTAGACGAGGCCCTGCTCGGCGCGGTTGCGGCGGCTGACGATGCCCTCGGAGACGCTGCGGACGAGGCCGAGCGGATTCCCGATGGCGAAGACGGGGTCGCCGTCGCGCAGGTCGTCCGCGGCGGCGAGGTAGGTGATGACAGGCGTATAGTCCGGGGGCAGGTTCACCTTCAGGAGCGCGAGGTCGAGAAACGAGTTGGTCGCGACGATGTCCACGTCCTCGAATTTCTGGCGTTTGAACTCGTCGCCGGTGCGGCGGAAGACGGTGACGGCGAGCTTGCGTTCGCCCTCGATGACGTGGAAGTTCGTGATGAGGTGGCCCTGGGTCGTGATGAAGAAACCGCTGCCGAGGCCGGCGGGCGACGCGACGAGCACGACGCCCTCGCCGAAGCGCTCGGAGAGCTGCTTGACGCTCTGGGGCGGGAGGTCGGCGGTGCTGTAGAGGTTGTCGGTGGCGTGCACTTGGCTGGGGGCGGTGGTGGCCTCGCCTTCGGGCTTGATTTCGCGCACGTCGCGGCGCGGGATCGACAGCACGTCGTAGCCGAGGTCGACGACGACGCGCTCGGACGATTCCTGGAGCACGGGCGCGGTGATGGTCTGCCCGTCGCGCAGGACGATCACGTCGGCGACGGCGGCCGCCACGCAAGCGAGACCGACCGCCACGCAGAGGCTCAGCATCAGGACGCGCACCATGTTGGACCCTCGCGTTATACGCCAACACAAGCTATGCCGGCATGGTAGGACGCGGGGGCGCGGGGGACAAGGGCGAGCCGGAGAACGCAGAGCGTCTTGGCGCGGCGAAAAACCGTTGATGCGCGCGTGAGGGGCGCTGTAGAATGGCAGAACATGGGCGGACGCCGAAGTCGGGCGAGGTCGTTTCGGAAGCCTCGGTTGGACGCACTTCGATCCGCCGCGCGGGATAGCTTGTGGCCAGATCGCACGGCGGGTCTCGATGGCACAACGTGCCGAGGGAGGATGGATCGTGAGCGAAGCACATCGTATGAGCAAACTGTTTGTCGTCGCCATCGCATTGGGAGCGGCGGGCGGGAGCGCGTGGGCCGATTGCACGCCGGAGTGGCTTTATGGGCCGGGACAGGGGGTGGCAGGTACGGATGGTGCGGTGGACGCCACCACCACGTGGGACCCCGACGGCCTGGGGCCGGAGCCGGAGCGGTTGCTGGTTGGGGGCTCGTTCCGCACCGCTGGCGGCGCGACGCACAACCGCATTGTACTCTGGGACGGCACGAACTGGCACGCGCTGGGGGCGGGGATGAACGGCGCCGTTTACGCTCTGACGGTCTACAATGGCGAGCTGATCGCGGGCGGCGCGTTCACCACCGCTGGCGGCGCCAGCGCGAACTACATCGCCCGCTGGAACGGAACGAGCTGGGAGCCGCTGGGGTCGGGGATGAACGCCTCCGTTTCCGCCTTGACGATCTACAACGGCGAGCTGATTGTGGGCGGCGCGTTCACCAGTGCCGGCGACGCCAGCGCAAATTACATCGCCCGCTGGAACGGCACGAGCTGGCAGCCGCTCGGGACGGGGATGGGAGGGAGTTATTCGGCCGTTTGCGCCCTGGCGGTCTACAACGGCGAGTTGATCGCAGGCGGCGAGTTCACGACCGCCGGCGGCGTCAGCGCCAACGACATCGCCCGCTGGAACGGCACGAGTTGGCAGCCGCTGGGAACGGGGATGGGCGGCGTCACGAATCCTGAGGTTTGGGCCCTGACGGTCTACAACGGCGAACTGATCGCGGGCGGCTGGTTCACGACCGCTGGCGGCGTCACCGTGAACCATATCGCCCGCTGGAACGGCACGAGCTGGCAGGCGCTGGGGACGGGGATGGACAGCGTCGTTTACGCCCTAGCGGTCTACAACGGCGAGCTGATCGCGGGCGGCGAATTCTCGACCGTGGGCGGCGTCAGTGCGAAAGACATCGCCCGCTGGGACGGCACGACGTGGCGGTCGCTGGGGATCGAGGTCGGCGGCTCCTTGTCACACGTGGATGCCCTGACGGTCTACGACGGCGAGCTGATCGCGGGGGGGAACCAATTCTGGGCCGACGGCCGCATCTGCCGCTGGAACGGCACGAGTTGGCACACGCTGGGGACGGGGATTTCCGGCGAGGTTCGTGCCCTGACGATCTACAACGGCGAGTTGATCGCGGGCGGCGAATTCTGGACCGTGGACGGCGTGCGGGTCTACGGGATTGCCGGGTGGGATCCGGGTAGTCAGGTGTGGTTCGACCTGGGTTCCGAGTTGTGGTGGATAGGGCAGAATTCGAGCAATCCGTGCTGGTGCCAACCGCAATGTGGGTGCCCGCCCAAGTCTGTTGCTGAGCCAGGAGTGGTCGAGGCATTGACGGTGCTGCCCAGTGGTGACCTGGTGGTCGGCGGACACTTCACCGAGGCCGGCCTCGTCAGTGCGAGAAACATCGCCCGCTGGAACGGCACGAGCTGGCAGCCGCTGGGGATCGGAATGAGCTATGAGTACTACCAGCGCGTTTACGCGCTGACGGTCTACAGCGGCGAGCTAATCGCGGGGGGCTCGTTCAATACTGCCGGCGGCGTCAACGCGGGCTGCATCGCCCGGTGGAACGGCACGACCTGGCAGCCGCTGGGGACGGGGATGAACTACACCGCCGTTCACGCCCTGACGGTCTACAACGACGAGCTGATCGCGGGAGGCTGGTTCACGACCGCCGGCGGCGTGACATGCAACGGCATCGCCCGCTGGAACGGCACAAACTGGCAGCCGCTGGGGACAGGGATGAACGCCATCGTTTACGCTCTGACGGTCTATGGCGGCGAGCTGATCGCGGGGGGCTACTTCACGACCGCCGGCGGCGTCAGCGCAAGTCGCATCGCGCGCTGGAACGGCACGAGTTGGCAGGCGCTGGGGACGGGGATGAACTCCGAGGTCGACGCCCTGACGGTCTACAACGGCGAGTTGATCGCGGGGGGCTACTTCACCACCGCCGGCGGCGTCAGCGCGAACAACATCGCCCGGTGGAACGGTACGACCTGGCAGCCGCTGGGGACGGGGATGGGCGGTGACAGCCATCCTCGCGTTTCCGCGCTGATGGTCTACAACGACGAGTTGATCGCAGGGGGCTACTTCACCACCGCCGGCGGCAACGTCTCGGCGAACTGGGCGCGCTGGCGGGGTTGTCCGCCGGCAGCGTGCTGCCTTGACGATGGGACCTGCCGGATGGAAGACTCGACCGAGTGCGCGGCGCTGGGCGGCACCTACGCGGGCGACGGCACTACGTGCACGCCGAACGCATGCCCGCCGCCGCCGGGCGCGTGCTGCCTGGGCACCGGCGAGTGTCTGGTGTTGCTGAAGAGCGAGTGCTGGGCCAATCCGGGGGCCGGCTGGCACGGCGCGGGGACCGATTGCACCGACGCGGACCAGAATGGCGTGGCGGACGCCTGCGCGCTCTGCGGCGATCTGAACAACGACGGGACTGTAGACCAGCTTGACTACTGGATCATGCTCGACGCGCTGGGGCGTTGTGGGCCGGATGCGCGGTACGCGGCCGCGGTCGCGATGGACGTGAACCACAACGGCTGCATCGATCTGGTGGATTACCAGGCGTGGTTCACGTGCTACAGGACGGCGAACGGGCGGGCGTTCGCGCCGCCGGCGCCGTCACCGCCCAAGCCGGCGGGCCAGTTGACGCCGCTATCGGAGGCGGCGCCGGTCCTGGTGAAGCCGGCGCAGAAGCCGCCTGCGATGCCGCCGGCGGCGCCGTAGTGCGGCGGCTCGGAAGAAACCGATCGTATCACGGGCTGAGCCGGGGCCATCGGACCGCGCCGGGCTGAGCGTCGACGAGTTGCTCAACCTGCTCGGCCGGGAGTGGACCACTCGGCGGCACGCCGGAAGACGGCGTCGAACATCGGCTCGGTCAGGCGCTTCGTGAACGTGTTCTGCTGGCTGGGGTGGTAGGAGGCGAGCAGGAGCCGGCCATCGGGTAGCTTGAGCTCGCCGGCGTGGGCGAAACGCGGGGGGCGGATGTTCAGGGCCCGCGCAGAGCAGTTCCACGCGAGCTGGCCCAGGGCGACCAGCACGCCCCAGGGTGCGCGGCGGAGCGTCTCCAGCAGATAGTCGGAGCAGGCGCGGATTTCCGTCGGGGTAGGCTTGTTGTCGGGCGGGGCACAGCGGCACACGGCCGTGACGAGGCAATCCCGCAGGGTGAGGCCGTCGTCCGCGCGCGTCGAGGTCGGTTGGCTGGCGTAGCCGGCGCGGTGCAAAGCCCGGAAGAGCCAATCGCCGCTGCGATCGCCGGTGAAGATGCGCCCGGTGCGGTTGGCGCCGTGGGCACCGGGGGCGAGGCCGACGACGAGCAGGTGGGCGTGCGGGTCGCCGAAGTTGGGCACCGGCCGGCCCCAGTACGTCTCGTCGCGATACGCGGCCCGCTTGGTTTGCGCGATGACGCGGCAATAGTCCCGCAGACGCGGGCAGCGCTCACAGGCGATGACGCGCGCGTCCTGCTGCGGCAGCCAGCCGGCGGCGCGGTCCGGCGGTGCGTGGGCGTGTCTGTTCTTCATCGCCCGGCTATCCTACGGGCGGCACGGCGGGTACGTAACCCGCCGGTGACGTGCGGTCGAGGCGTTTCGGGCTCCAGCACATGTCCGACACCAATGCGGTCAAGTGGCTTCGCACGCAGGCGGTGAAGTTCGCCGTGCTGGAGTATGAGTTCACGGAGATCGGGGCCGATCATGCGGCGGAGGGTGTCGGCCGGCCGCTGGAGATGGTTTGCAAGACCCTGGTCGTCAAAGCGACGGGCAACGCGTTCTGGATCGCGATCATCCCCGGCCACCAGCGCGTCGATCCGCGCCGGCTGGCGGCGGCGCTCGACGTGCCGCACGCGGACCTCGCCGAAACCGACGAGGCGGAAAAGGTCACCGGGTACAAGGTGGGTGGCATTTCGCCGTTCGCGCTGCGGCGGCCGTTGCCGGTGGTGATCGAGGAATCGCTGCTGGCGCTCGAGACAATCATCGTCAACGGCGGGCGGCGCGGCGTGCTGGTCGAGATGGCGACCGAGGAGCTGGTGCGGCTCCTGGACGCGCGGGCGGCCGACCTGTGTCGAACGTGAGTCGCGAAACGGAGCAACGCCGTGGCGGAGTATGAGATCAGGGCGCTATCGGCGGAAGATCGTAGGCGGGTGCGCGCGATTTTGACCGAGCGCTGGACGTCGCCGCGCATCGTGAACCACGGGCGGATCTATCGGGCGGACGAGCTGCCAGGGTTCGTCGCGGTGCAGCACGGCGAGATTTGGGGGCTGTTGACGTACGCGATCGAGGCGGGCCAGTGCGAGGTCGTGTCGCTGGATAGCTTGGCGGAGGGGCAGGGAATCGGTATGGCCTTGCTGGCGGCGGTGGAAGAACCGGCCCGTGCCGCGGGATGCCGCCGGGTGTGGCTGATCACGACGAATGACAACCTTCACGCGCTGGGGTTCTACCAGAGGCGCGGGCTCGTGCTCGTTGAGGTGCGGCGCGGGGCCCTGGACGTGTCGCGTAAGCTCAAGCCCTCGATTCCGCTGGTCGGGATGAACGGCATCCCGCTGCGCGATGAAATCGAGTTGGAGAAGACGCTGTAGCGGCCGCCTGTGGGGGCTTGCGGGCTGCGCTCATCCGGTTACGGGGCGGGCTCGGCAGGCGGCTCGGGGGCTTCCGCTTCCTTGCCGTCCGCGACCGTCGGGGCGCCCAGCCAAGTGCGTTCGAGTGGGGCCGCGTCGTGGTCGTAGCCGAGGAACTGGCGGCTGATCTTGCCGTCGCTCTCCATCACCGTCCAGGGTGGAGTAACGACGGCGCTGGCCGGGAGGAGCAGCATGTTTCCGACGAAGCGTGCCGGGCAATAGGGGAACGCGACCCAGTCTTCCCAGCCGTTGCGATAGACGTTGTGCGGATCGGTTTCGTCGGTCCGCCCATCGCCTTTGTCGACGAAGGGATCTTCGAAGTAGATCGGCCAGTGGTCCACGCCGCCGCTTTCCGCAGCGACGGTACTGGTCTGCCACGACCGGTGCCGGGGTTCGGCGGGCTGGTGCGACGCCTTGACGTCCGCCGCCGTGGGAGAATCCCAGTTCATCGTGGTGGACGGGCCCTCCTCGCGGTAGTAGTTCGGGATGTGGGCACATCCGGCCACGAGAGCCGCGACCAGCAGGCTCATCAACGCGACCGAAACCGGTAGTTTCATACTTGACCGCGCCAGCATGGTGTCAAACCTCCGGGGGCAAAGCATATCGCCGCGCCGCGGGCGTGCAAGGCGGAAAGCGTGGGTCGATGGCCGGGCGTCATTCTTCCATACCGAAATCGATGGCGTAATTCGTCGGTTCCTTCGTGATCACGATGTCGTGGGGGTGCGACTCGACCACGCCGGCGTGCGTGACGCGGACGAAGCGCCCCTGCTCGCGCAACTCGGGGATGCTGCGGACGCCGCCGTAGCCCATGCCCTGCCGCAGCCCGCCGACGAGCTGATAGACGTATTCGCTTAGCTTGCCGCGGTACGGGACGCGGCCCTCGACGCCCTCGGGCACCATCTTCTTGGGCTGGTCGGCGGCTTGGCCGTAGCGCTCGGCGCTGCCGAGGGCCATCGCGGGCAGCGAGCCCATGCCGCGGTATTCCTTGAAGCGGCGACCCTTCCAAAGCACGAGTTGGCCGGGCGACTCGTCGAGGCCGGCGAAGAGCGAACCGATCATCACGCTGTGGGCGCCGGCGGCGATGGCCTTGACGATGTCGCCGCTGTAGCGAATCCCGCCGTCGGCGATGATCGGGACGTCGGCGGCGTTGGCACAGGCGAGAACCGCGGAGATCTGCGGGATGCCGGCGCCGGTAACGACGCGCGTCGTGCAGATCGCCCCGGGGCCGAGGCCGACCTTCACGGCGTCGGCGCCCGCGTCCGCCAGGTCGCGCACGCCCTCCGCCGTCGCCACGTTTCCGGCGATGATCTGGATGGCGTGACGTTTCCGCAGCGTCCGGACCGTCTCAATCACGTTGTCGCTGTGACCGTGCGCGGTATCGACGACGAGGACATCCACGTCCGCGGCGATGAGCTGGGCCGCCCGCTCGTAGTCGTGCACGGCGATCGCGGCGCCGACGCGCAGCCGTCCACGGTCGTCCGAGCAGCGCTGCGGGAACTCACGCGAGCGCCCGATGTCGCGCATCGTGATCAGGCCCGCGAGCTTGCCGTGCTGATCGACCAGCAACAGCTTCTCGACCTTGTGCTGCTGGAGGATGGCCCCGGCTTCGTCCAGGGTCGTGTGCGGCGGAGCGGTGACGAGCGCGTCGCGCGTCATGACATCCGCGATGCGACTCTCGACCGACGCGCGGAATTTGAGATCGCGGCGGGTGAGGATGCCGACGAGCGTGCCGTCCGCCTGCGTGATCGGGATGCCGCTGACGTTGTGCAGCCGCATGGTTTCCTGCGCGCGGCCGATGTTGTCGTCGGGATGGAGCGTGACGGGGTCGAGGATGACGCCGCTCTCGGAGCGTTTGACCTTGCGGACCTCGCGGGCCTGGGCCTCGACGGACAGGTTGTGATGGATGATGCCGATGCCGCCCTCCTGGGCGAGGGCGATGGCGAGGCCGCTTTCGGTAACGGTGTCCATCGGCGCGCTGATGAGCGGGATGTTGACGCGGATCTGGCGGGTGAGCTGGGTGCTCACGTCGATGTCGCGCGGGTGGACGGAGGCCCGCCGCGGAACCAGCAGGACGTCGTCAAAAGTGAGGGCTTCGCCGACGATTTTGCCGGAGCTGAGGTCTGCCATAGGTTGAGAGAATACGACCGGCGGGTGTTTCGTCAAGCCTCGCGGGCGGCGCGGGCCGGTCGGTGCGCTCAGCCGGCGCGGAGCAGGTCCGGAGCCAGGAGGGCGGAGGCGATCGTGCGCGCGTTGAACAGCATGTGCACGAGGATGCACGGCCAGAGGGCCCCGCCGCGCACGCGCACATACCCGAGCACGACGCCCATCACGATGAGCGGCAGCATGTCCTGCGGCTGGCCGTGGATGAGGCCGAACGGGACCGCGGACGCGAGAATCGCGGGCCAGCGCAGATGCCAGTAGCGATAGGCCGTCTGCAAGATCACGCCCCGGAAGAGCAGTTCCTCGACGAGCGGGGCCACGAGGACGGCACCGGCGGCGAGCTGGAGCACGCCCCAGTGGCCCCACGCGCTCGCGGCGAGCGCGTCCAGAACCGGGTGCACGGGCAGAGGTTGATCCGGGTGCAGCCACTTCCAGAGCACGACGCCCATGCCCCAGAGGACGGTGACGAGCGGGAGCAGGGCCAGAAAGCCGCCGCAGCCGAGGGCGACGCCGCGCGCGAGGCTGCAAGGGACCGGGTTCGCAGCCGGCGGGCGGCCACGGCGGAGCAACACGAGCATGAAGGCGCTGGCCGCGAGTTGGCCGAGCATGGCGCCGCACTGCTGGCGATGCCAGGCGCTGGTGCCGGCTTGCGCGATCTCGGCGGCGGGCAGGCCGTGCGTGCAAACGTCCCCCAGGGCGATTTGCAGGGCCAGATACGCGAGTACGGCCGCGGCGAGGCCGAAGGCTGTCGGGCCGCCGACCGAAAACGCGACGCCGGCCAGCGGATCGCGCCAGCGACGGCGTAGCACGACCGCGGCGACGAAAACGACGAGGCAGACGGTGCCGGCCGCCAGCAGGCCCAGGTCGACAGCTTGCAGAATGGAAGACACGTCAGCTAGCATTGGCACGGCGGGTGTAACGGCGCGGCGTCCGACGTACGCCGGCGGCGCAAAGGAATTCGCGGTGGCAAACGTCCTGGACGAGATTCTGGCCCACAAGCGTGTCGAAGTCGAGGAGGCGCGCCGGGCATGTCCGGTAGAAACGCTGAAATCGCAGCCGGGGTTTCTGCTGCCGCCGCGGAATTTCTATGGGGCGGTGACGGTGCCGCGTCGCGCGCGGCCGAACCTGATCGCGGAGATCAAGCGGGCCAGCCCGTCGGCGGGTGTGCTGCGGACGGACTTCGATCCGGTCGCGATCGCCCGGCAGTATGAACAGGGCGGAGCCCAGGCCCTCAGCGTGCTCACCGACGAGCGGTACTTCGGCGGGCGTCTGGAGCACATCGCGCAAGTGAAGGCCGCCGTGGGGTTACCGGTCCTGCGCAAGGATTTTCTGGCGGACCCCTACCAGGTATACGAGAGTCGTGCCGCCGGCGCGGACGCCGTGCTGTTCATCGCGGAGGCGCTGGCGCTGCCGCAGATTGTCGAGCTGGTGACGCTGGCGCGGTCGCTGCAGATGTGGGTGCTGTTGGAGGTGCACACGGCCGAGCGGCTGGAGGAGGTGCTGGAGATTCTGCGCGAGCCGCTGCGCACGGGGGTCTTGCTGGGGATCAACAACCGGGACCTGGGGACGCAGAGGGTGGATCTGGCCACGACGGAAGCGCTCGCCGGGCGGATTCCGGCGGCGGTGCCGATTGTCGCCGAGAGCGGCATCAAGAGCCGGCGGGACGTGGAGCGGATGCACGCGGCCGGGGCGCGGGCGCTCTTGGTCGGGGAGGCGTTGCTGCGCAGCGGGGACGTGGGCGTGACGATTCGCGAACTGCTGGGGTAGGGCCCGACGAATGTAGCACGGGTGGGCGCAAAGCAAGGCCGAGCGGTGGGGGATCACCGCTCGGCCGAACTGGGGAAAGTGGCTGGTCTAGCTGGAGTTTGCGCCTACTTGAGCAGAGACAGCACCTGTGTGCTCTGCTGGTTCGCCAGCCCAAGCAGGGACATCGCCGACTGCAAGAGCACGTTCTGCCGGTTCAGCTCCGCGCTCGCGCTCGCGTAGTCCACGTCGTTGATGACGCTCTGGACTTTCGAGAGGCCCTCCTTGTTGTTGTTCAGCGCGTCGACCGCTGTGCGAACCTGGAACTTCTGGAAGCCGCCGACCCGGCCCTGCACGGTGGCAACCTGTTTGGCCGCGGCGCGGGCAATCGTGGCCGCCTGCGTGGGGTCGCTCAGCAGCGAGTTGGCCCCGCCGCTGGCCAGCGATTTGAGGTAGCCGTCAGTCTGATTGCCAAGCTGGGCGGTATACAGGCCGTCAATGCCGAGTGTGGCCAGGGCCTCGCCGTTCGTGCCAAGGCTGAAGGTGGCACCGCTCTTTCCGCTGGCGCCATCGCCGTAGATGGAGATCGTGGTCGACCCGGCGGTGGTCATGGCGTTCTCG
>Ga0182017_10000373_pt1 | contig 34969 bp, 31 predicted proteins | sample 712E3DmetaG_FD_120492 | JGI IMG/M metagenome (GOLD analysis project Ga0182017, IMG submission 120492) | Permafrost microbial communities from Stordalen Mire, Sweden - 712E3D metaG | ecosystem: Environmental > Terrestrial > Soil > Wetlands > Permafrost | place: Sweden: Stordalen | collected... | reverse complement strand
GATTAAATGATTACCCTGATTTTAATAGGGAACAAGATTTTTTTTTATATCCCGCCTCATTAAATTCTGTTCAGAAAAGCGCTCTCCATGAGGTAATGTCACCCTGAGCCCGTCGAAGGGTTTCTATTCCAATTTTATCTGTTTTGAAAATGGTCGGCGAGGCTGCTGAGTTGCCGCTTTGAGGGAGAAACCTTGACAGGTTGCGTAGAGAGCCCCTTCATCGAAAGGGAAATTCTGCGTTTTTTCGGATCGATCTTAATGATGCGCACATTTACCAATTGCCCGAGCGTCACCACCTGTTCCGGAGCTTCGATATAAGTGTCGGCGAGTTGGGAAATATGGATAAGCCCCTCGCATACGGCGTTGATATTGACAAATACGCCAAAGGGAGTGATGTTGGTGACGTGGCCGCCCACGATGGTCCCTTCCTGGAGTTCGTCGAGTTTGAGTTTCCTGCGGTGTTTGCTGAATACCGACGCGGTGAACCGTTGGCCGATTTCGAGCTGGCCGATCAGCTTTTTCTCGATGAACAGTTTACGCCCCATGTCGGACTCGGTAATGGCGCGCAAGGACTCAGGATTATTGACCGCCGCATCAAGTGAAATGGATAACTCCCCGCACATGTCGGCAACCCAATTGAAATGATCAGGATGCACCGTCGTTCGGTCGAGGGGATTTTCGGAATAGGGAATAACCACGTAGCCCGCGATGTTTCTGAAAATCACTTCCGTCATTCCGGGCGCCTTGAGAAGATCGTTTTTAGAGGCGTAGGTTCTTTTAGGTCCGGAACTCAGCAATTCCTTTGCCATCGCCTCCGGCAGCGTGGGCAACAGGCGCAGGGCGGAACTCTCGGCGTCGTTTAGGGATATCCCTTCGTGCAGAACTATTTCGGAAATGGCGCGCTCGACCATTTCGGCGCATCGTTCGGAGGAAATGTACGATTGCAGCGGGTGGATTGAAAAATATTTGATCCCGATTTTAGAAATGAGCGACATCGGCTGGACAAATGAAAGCCCTATCGCGAAGGCCGTGCGCATCGATTCATCCAGATCGGAGAAATTGTTTTTCATCCAGTCGGAATGCGATAGCTCCATCGCGGACGGCTTGAGGGCGGCGCGAACGATTTTTATGCCGCTTCCCGCCGCGTCGAGCGACTTTTTAATGATTTCCTCCACCCGCGTCGCCGAATCGTCGTCGGGAACGATGATAAGCATGGGTCGGTATCTATTGACGAATTGGCGTAGACGTTCGCAGAGCGCCGGTTTATCGGTTGAATGCTTTTTATCAAGCGAGGCGCCGAGAAGGCGGCCCTGGGCGTTAAACGCGACAAGCGATAGATACTTTACGTCGAAGGCGCCGAAGAAAAGATAAACGCCTTCGGACCTGCTTTCGACCATTTTCGTCATCAATGCCCTCGATATATCGACAATGGCCCATTGTTCGACCTCTTTACGCAGCCGCTCCTTAACATCCCGTTCGATGATCGGCTGAAGAAGCCGCAGCCAACAATCGTCGATTGCTTGACATATAAGATCAAATCCCGAGGAATCTTGATTGGTGATGAAGTGGTGCTTGACCAACTCGCTGATGCGGAAAAGCCGTACGCCGAGTTTGAGACGCACCGCCTTGCGGTCCTCGGCGGAGAGAAGTATGAGGAGATCCTCTTTCGGCATTTGACGTATGGGGATAGGTTTCCCGTTGAACCGTTGAAATTCGGGGTCTTTTTTATTTTTCAGCTGCACTTCGAAAAATCCGTCATCGTAGGCGAATTCCCGGACCATGGTCCGGGCTGTTTCGTCGTAGGCGAAGCGTTCGGCCAAAATGTCCTTGACGCCGGCTATAACATCGTCGACGGACGCGAGCGTTGCTTCGGAACCTGTATAGGGCGCGGCCAGTTCCTCTATCGGACCTTCGTTTTCTTCTTGGCGCATCAACCGATCGGCGAGGGCGCCAAGGCCTTTTTTCAGCGCGATCTGGGCTTTGCTGCGGGGATTCGGGCGTTCGGGAAGAAGCAGGTCGTCCAATTCGAACGGATTGAAACACACGGCGATCCGGCGCTGCATTTGATCCGTGAGATTATTGGATTTCTTCAGGGCGTTGAGGAGACGTTTTTTTTTAGGGGAAAGCGCTGCGGCGTCCCTTAAAAAATCAAAAACAGACCACAGTTGTGAAATCTCGACTTCGGCGCTGATGGACGGCCGATAATCCGCTATATAGAGGGGAGAGTCGCCCTTTTCAAAGGATTCAGCTATTTCCTTCGCAATAGCTTCACGGATGTTCCACGTTTCGGAGATGTAGGAAGAGAATTCTTTCATGAAACCATTTCCGCCGGTGTGACCAAGCGGCGCCTGTCGAAGTCGTGAATATCGATCTTTTGAGAGAAATAAAATTAAAAGATGCCAGGGCCGCAAGCAACTATTCCTGCGTATTTTCTATAATTAAAAAAGCAGGAGACCGAAGGTTCCCTGCTTTTCGTTCTTGAAATAAGTAAACGTAAGCGAACTTATTTTTTCTTCTTCTTAGCCGGTGAAGCTTTCTTCTTCGCTACAATTACTTTTTTCTTTGGGGCGGATTTTTTAGCTGCCACGTCAGCACCTCCTTTCAAAGTGAAATGAACCAACTGTGTTTGTTTACCGCTTTAATAGTTGACATCACAAGAATCCAGCGATCGCGGGCGATTGCTATTACACTAAATAATAAACTTTTCATAAGGAGATGTCAATAAAATTGTGATTAATTATGAAAAATTTTCCGCCGAGTCGCGTTTTTTATAAAACTCGTTTATCGTCGAGATCGCTTTTTCCGGGTCGTCGGTCGAGGTGATCAGCGTCATGTCTTCGGGGGAAATATAGTTGTTTCCCAATGTAGAATTGTTCAACCAGTCAAGTAACCCCTTCCAGTAATCCATTCCCATGAGCACGACCGGAAAAAACGCGCTTTTATGCGTTTGAACCAGCGTCAAGGTCTCGAACAGTTCGTCCATGGTTCCGAAACCTCCGGGAAGGACGATGACCGCGGAGGTATATTTCAGGAACATGACTTTACGGCAGAAAAAATGCCTGAAGCTCAGCAGTGTTTTTATATACGGATTCGCCGCTTGCTCAAAGGGCAGTTGGATATTGAGCCCGATGGAGGTCCCCTGTTCCTTGAAGGCGCCTTTGTTCGCGGCCTCCATGATGCCCCCGCCCCCGCCGGTGATGACGCCGTACCCGTTTTTAACGGCTATGGCGGCGAGGCGTTCCGCGAGCGCGTAGTAAGCGTTTTCTTTCGGCGTACGGGCGGAACCGAAGATGGTAATGCAGGGGCCCATTTTGGAAAGGGTTTCGAATCCCTCCACGAACTCCGCCATGATACGGAAAATCCGCCACGTATCGTCATTTGAGGGAGACACATGCGATTGAGGTGACATGATGCAAAACCTTTCGGTGAAATTGATGTGTATGCCGCGAGCGTACGTATTGATTATATTTTATGGATGCGGAGAAGTCCATAGTAACCATGATTTTTCCGTTGAGGAAGTTTTCCTTTGTTCAATCGGATATTCGAGGAAGAGTTCATGAATTTCAGCGACCATGAGGAAAGAATCAGGAAAGCCGCGGGTGACCTCTTTGCCCCATACGTGTTCGTCGATACGTCGAAACAGGAACTCCATGTTGTAAACAAGGGAAAAATCACCCGGAGTTTTCCCGTGTCCACTTCGCGCAACGGCGTCGGAAATAGGGAAGGGTCGTTTCAAACGCCGCGAGGCGTCCACCGTATTCGCGAAAAATACGGCGCCGGCGCTCCATTGGGCAGGGTTTTCAGGGACCGCGAGGATACAGGCGAGGACTGGCCGATAGGACAACCGGGCGAAAATTTAATCCTCACGCGGATTCTGCGCCTTGAAGGACTGGAAGAGGGCGTCAATAAGGGGCCGGGCATCGATTCGTATGAGCGCTATATTTACATTCACGGCGCCAACAACGAAGCCCGCATCGGCGCGCCGCAGTCGCAGGGATGCGTGTGCATGAAAAACGCCGACGTTGCCGCGTTGTTCGACGCCGTGGAGGAAGGAACCGTCGTTGTTATTGATTAACGGGAAACAATTCGCTTCGCTTCATTTTACCGGCCTCTTGGGGTCGGGAATGAGCGCCGTCGCCTACTATTGCCGGCGGAAAGGGATCGCCGTATCCGGTTCCGACCGTTTGGCGCATTCGGTTGATATGCTGGAGACAAGGGGCAAGTTGGAAAGCGAGGGCTGCGTAGTATTTCCCCAGGACGGCTCCGCGCTTTCACGGGCGCCGGACGGGGTGGTGGTATCAACGGCGATCGAGGAAACCAATCCCGACATCGTGGCGGCCCGCAAGCGCGGCACGCCCATCGTTCATCGCTCCGACGTTCTTGCCGCGCTGGCCTCGGAAAAACGAACAATAGCGATAGCCGGCACGAGCGGGAAATCGACCGTGGCGGCCATGGTGTTTGAAATGCTTGCCTGGTGCGGAAAAAGCCCTTCGCTTATTACGGGGGCGAATTTGGTATATCTCGAGGAAAAGGGCTTATTGGGAAATGCTTTTTACGGCGCATCCGATCTCCTGGTCATCGAGGCCGACGAGAGCGACGGAAGCCTGATAAAATATGAACCCGACGTCGGCGTTTTCCTCAATGTTTCCAAGGATCATAAGCCCGTCGAGGAAACGCTCGGTCTTTTCAGGGTTCTGGCCGGGAGGTCGAAGTGCGTTATTGTCAATGCCGACGATCCGGCGCTCGATATAAAGGACGCAACATTGACTTTCGGGTTAAGCGACGGGGCGGGATACCGGCCCGATCGCGTTGATTCGATCGCGCCGACCGTGGCGTTTTTTTGCCGCGGCGTTCGTTTCGAACTGCCGCTGCCGGGCGGGCACAACGTTTCCAACGCGCTCGCGGCGCTGAGCGTTTGCGATTATCTGGGGTGCGATAGCGGCCGATGTGCGGACGCCTTGCGCGTCTATAAAGGGGTCAAACGCCGTTTCAGCAGCGTCAAGCTGCCGAACGGCGTTACGGTTATCGACGATTTCGCGCATAATCCCGAAAAAGTTAAGGCCGCGGTGAGTACCGCCAAATTAATGAGCCGGCGGGTTCTGGCCGTTTTCCAACCCCATGGCTTCGGCCCTACGAGGTTTTTAAAGGACGATTTCGTACGGGCGTTTTGCGAAATACTAGATACGGAAGACGCTCTCTACCTGCTTCCTATTTATTACGCGGGCGGCACGGCGCTTAAAGACATCTCCTCCGATGAGCTCGCGGCGCTCGTTAATCGGAAATCGCGCGTCGCCTTCGCGCCCAAGGATCGCGAAGAGTGCCTTGCCATGCTCAAAGTAAAGGCCTTGCCCGGTGACGCGGTATTGCTCATGGGAGCGCGGGATCCTTCGTTGCCGGCTTTCGCCCGCCGCATCGCCGAGGAACTCCGATCTTTATAGCCTGGGGCGATTCCGGTATGTATTTTTTTTCATGATCGTTACGCCATCGTCCGCACTTTCAAGGAATATACCATGAAGTTACAGAGCCTTTTCGGTAAAAAGGACCAACGGCCCGTTGCCGCGCACAAGAGCAAAGAGGAATGGTCGCGCCTGCTTTTAAAGGAGTATGAACGTGTCTTCGCCTTATTTCGTGAGCATCCCTTCATAAGTATAACGGAGGTGACCGGGGCGCCGCCCGAAACCTACCGCGTTACCTATCTGGTTGATGGATTAGTGCATTCCGGAAAATCCATCGAGTCGATAAGCGAGCACGCGGTGGAAATATCCTTGACCGGCGCGTATCCCGACGACCCCCCCGCCGCGTCGATGGCGCGGCCCGCCTATCATCCGAATATCGACGCTCTCCGGATGGACCTCAAGGATCTCTGGCTGGAATCACCGACGCTTGCGGATTGTATCGTCGGCATCGGTGAAATGATCGTTTATCAACGGTATTCCCTTGATGCTCCGCTCAACGCGGAAGCCGCGCAATGGGCAATGCGCAATAAAAGCCTGTTGCCGCTGTCGAAGGTTGACCTGCGCTATCACGAACCGGTCTCGTCGCCGGGGCCGCGATCCGACGCTTCCGCGAACCTTGCCGGCGGGCCGACGGCGCGTATTGACGATGAAGGAACGACAAAGGCGATTGTTCTTGATAATGATACCTCACGCATCGACATGCAGCCTGAACCCGCGCCGGACTCTCCGACAATGGCGGCGACTCCCGACACCAGCATTTCTCCCCAGGCGCCGAAACCTCAGCCGACGGTTGCCGCGGCGTCTTCCATTAAAGCGCCAAAACCTCAGCCCACGGTTTCCGTAGCTTCTTCCGTTAAACCGTCGCAATTGCCGAAAAAGGAAAACATTCCTTCCCATTCCATAAAACCGGAAGTTGAGAATGGCAAGAAGCCGAAAGGTGTTGACAGTAAAGAAATGCCGAATGCTCCGAAGGAAGCGCTGAAACCGGTCGAGCAAACTCCGGCATCCTCTCCTCCGGTCATTCAGATGCCCTCAATCGATGACCGTAAAACTCCTCCTTTGTCGGCAACTTCGATGAATGACGCCTATTGCCCCGCTTGCGGAAGCAAGAATAATGCGACGGCCAATTATTGCACGCGATGCGGAATAAAGCTTTCGACCAAAGCGTCACAGCGCATAGCAAAGGCTTTTTTCATCGTCGGAATAATCGCCATACCCATCATTATTATTGAAATGGGCGCCATCATCATACTTTTAAATAAAAAGAGCCCCGAATCCGCGGCAACCGTTGAAACATCCCAAAATCAGGTTACCTATCGACAATCCGAGGTTGCCGCGGTAACGCCGCCGTCAAAACCTGAAACGGTCAAGGAACCGCCGGCGGCCGCGCGGGCGCCGTTGGAAAAGGAGCGGGAGATAACCGCGGAAGTCAAGATTCCCGTTAAAAAAGCAAAAGCAATCAGGAAAAAGGAGCCGGTGGAGGAGGACGCGGACGCGGACGTTGAATTCGGCCGATCGTCTTCCCCGATAGTATCCAAATCGCCGGCCGCGAGCGTGACGGACAATCTCAAACTGGGTAAACTTTACTTGGGAATCGGCTCCTACGACGACGCGATAAAGCGGTTTAACGAGGTATTATCCGCTGATCCTTCCAACAAGGAAGCCAAAGAGGGAATTGAAAAGGCGAAAAAAATGAAGGTTCGACAATAAAGGAAAACGGCATGGACATCTGGACCTCCGAAACCGCGCGGGAATCAATGCATGCGTTCGATGAGCTTACCGGCCCCCAAAAGGAAGCGCTCGTACGTTATTGCAATGAAAAATATCCTCCGTCGGTTTTTCAACGGCATCGCGCGCGGCGAAGGCGCGCGATCGCCAATGCGCAACAGTCAAAGGAAACGCTCATGGGCGTCGTCCAGAAATTCCCGCCCCTCATTATGAGCGAAACGGTGAAGGTATCGCACGAAGACCTTTGCGGCGTCGCCATCGTTCTCACCGCCGGAGGCGACGGCGAACGGCTTAAAAAGAGCCTTATGGAGCGCGGCGCCGGCGGGGCCGACTTGTCTGATTTTACAAAGGCGACATATCCCTTGCCCGGTTTTTTCACCGATTTCGGCGCCCTGCACGCCAACCTTTGTCTCCTTGCCTCGCTATCGGAGCGGCTTTGCGCCGACATCCCGGTCGTGGTAACCACCGGTCCCGCAGGGTCGACCACCGCGCGGGTCGTGCCGGAAGTCATCGCCAAGTATCATCGCTTCGGCTTGAAGAGCCTGCGGGTGGTTGAACAGGAGGAGCGGTTGCATCTTACCATGGAAGAAACCATGGCGATCATTATTGACGGGCCAAACGCGCGGCCGGTGACCCACCCCGACGAGACCGGCGGCCCGCTCATGAAGCTCAAGCGCGGCGGAAAGGACGGAGAGGACAGCGTACTGGCGTGGCTTGAAGGATTGGGGTGCTCGAAGATGATGGTGTTGCAGGCCACCGGGTTGTATGATCCGGCGCTGTTGTGCGCAATGGCCTCGGCGTTGAAACAGTATGATTGCATCGGCGCGGGCATCCTGCGAACGGCGTTCGACGCGAAGGACCCGTTCGGAACCTATGTCGCCATTGTAAATAATACCGCCGAAAGGGTCGTCATCGTGGAACAGGATATCAGAAACGGCGCGACGATGGCCCTTAAGGACGAAACCGGCCGCTTTTATTTGCCCTATAATACCGGGCTCTATGCTTTTAAAAACAGCCTGCTGGCGGAAAGCGATTTGCCCGATTACGCCACGCCGCCCAAGGAAATCCTGCCCGGCTTGCCGCGATCCCCCAAAATAGGCTACGCCGCGACCGACATTTTTTCCCTGTCCGACAATGCGGCGGTCCTGTGCGTTCCGGGGAATTCCTTCGCCGTCATCAAAAACGCCGATGATTTGGCGACGCTAACGGAATTGGGCAAGCGGTTCGGGATAGATGAGATATGCCGGTCTTTAAAACATACTCTTTACCAATAGCACATTGAACAGAATGATGACGCCCCCAACGCTCCACAGCAGAAAGTTGAGTTCCGTGGTATTCGCATGGACGCCCATGACCTTTTTCGACGAGGTTAGGAAAATCTGCGTGACCACGGTCAGGGGAAGTTGAACGCTCAGAATGATCTGGGACATAATGAGCGCCTTGAGGGGATTGGAAATGAAAAAGACGATGACAAGCGCGGCAATAAGCGTCAACAGAATACCCGCTTGGGTATGCCAATCCTGGGCGTCGTAGGATTCGCCGAAAATGCCCGAGAAGATGCTTCCCCCAGCCATTCCCGCCGTTACGCACGCCGATATTCCCGAAAGTAAAAGCGCAAGCGCGAAGACGAGCGCCGCCGCGTTGCCCAGCATCGGCTGCAACATCCGCTGCGCCTGTCCTAGTTCGGAGACCTGGATCTTTTGACTGAAAAACAAAGCCGCCGCCAGAATGATCATCGCGACATTGATGGCCCATCCCGCAACCATTGAAAAAAAAGTGTCCATGAATTCGTATTTCATGATACGTCCGGTCAAGCGTTCATCATGCGGATTGATTTGGCGGCTCTGGATGATTTCGGAATGCAGGAAAAGGTTGTGCGGCATGACGATGGCGCCTATCAACCCCATGATGATGGGCATGGCGCCCGGCGCCATGGAAGGCTTAAAGCAGCCGCCCGCCGCGAGTTTCCAGGGAATATGTATGAGACTCAGCTCGAAAATAAACGACAGCGCGATGAGGGACACGAAACCGATGAGCCATTTTTCCAATTTTCTATATGAATTTGTAAAGAGCATCCACGCTACCGCCGCCACCGTCAGCAGCGCTCCGATTTTGATGGGAAGATGAAACAGCATATTCAGGGCGATGGCGCCGCCGATGATTTCCGCCAGCGCCGTTGATATAGAGGCTATGACCGCGGTTCCTAAAACCGGCCGCGACACCCAGGGAGGCAAATGCGCCGTAGCGGCTTCGGAAAGGCACAGCCCGGTAGCTATTCCCAAATGCGCCGCATTGTGCTGCATGATGATGAGCATGACGGTGGCCAGCGTCACTACCCACAGCAGGGCATAACCATACTGCGACCCGGCCGCGACATTAGTGGCCCAGTTTCCGGGATCGATGAAGCCTATGGTAACGATGAACCCCGGGCCGATGTATTTGAGGAAATCGATGGCCATGAGCCGGGGCCGGTGGGAGTGCGAAAATACTTTTTTCAAGTCCATTAACCGTCTCGGGAGTTTTTCAATTCGAACGTTGCCATGGTAAACGAAAGGGAAAGCTCCTAAAATTATCTCATTTCGCGGAGTGAAGGCAAAGTATCTTATGAATAGCCGGATTCCTGGCACGTGGATAAAAAACTCAAATCAATAGCTCAACCCGAACCCGTATTCGAAAAGGGGTTTTTTCCCGTCGCCTTTATTGAGGGGAATCCGGTCCGCGCTCGCGGGCCAGGCATGGCCCAATTTACCCGTTGGTTTGTAATCGCCGAACAAAACATCCGCCACGCCGCCGCCTTCCGACCCCGGCAACCAGGCAGCCAGGAATGCGTCGCTCAGCTCAATTTCACGGGTAACGATGAGCGGCCTTCCGGAAATGAGTATCGTAATGACCTTGACCCCGGCCTCATGGTAATCCGCGATCAATTTTCTGGAGACTATGTCAAGTGAAAGGTCTTCGGCTTTTTTGTCGCCTTCCCATTCCGCGTAGGGTTGTTCTCCCGCCACGATGATGGCCGCGTCGGCGTTTTTGATAACCGAGTCGTTATGCGCCCATATAACGGTATTGTTGACGGCGAGGCGGCGTATTCCGTCGTATATCGTGGTGGCGCCGGGAACAAGGCCGATCACGCCTTGCCATCTGAGAGTCCAGCCGCCGCACTGAAGGCCCGCGTCGTTGGCATGGCTTCCGGCAACGACGTAGGTCTTTCCCTTTTTGTCGAGCGGCAAGGCGTGATTCGAGTTTTTAAGCAGTACGATTGATTGACGGACCGCCTCGCGCGCGACGGCGCGGTGGGTTGTACAGCCGATCGTGTCGAAATGAGTCCAATCGGAATACGGATTATCGAAAAGATTGATGGCGTATTTTACCCGCAGTATCCGCCGGACCGCGTCATCCGCGCGCTCCATGGTGATTTCCCCCTTATTCATGAGATCGACGAGCAATGCGACGGTTTGTTTCCATTTTTTCGGTTCCATGACCATATCGACGCCGGCGTTTATCGACGCCTTGAGGGATGCGCGATAATTTCCCACAACGACCCGGTCGACGCCCTGCCAATCGGAAACCACGAACCCGTTAAACCCCAGTTCCTTTTTTAAAACATCGGTTAAAAGGTATTTCTGTGCGTGCATCGGTACGCCGTTCCATGAATTAAATGAAGCCATGACGGTAAGGGCGCCCGCGCGTATGGCTTCATGGTATCCGGGCAGATGGATGGCCCGTAATTGTTCCTCGGTGATTTTGGTATCGCCCCTGTCAAGTAGATGTCCGGCTTCGCTTCCGGTTCCATAGAGCGTGCCTCCGTCGCCGATAAAGTGCTTTGCGCAGGCGGCGATACGCCGAAAGCACGGCGTCTGATAGCCCCTCACGGCGGCCGGCGCGAACATGGATTGCAGTTCGGGCGTCGCGCCGAAGCCCTCGTAGGTCCGGCCCCAGCGAATATCCCGTGGAACGGCGATACAGGGCGAAAAAGTCCAATTAAGACCCGTGGCCGCCACCTCCAGCGCGGTTATCCGGCAGATCTTTTCCACGAGTTGGGGATTGCGCGTCGCTCCCAAGCCGATGTTATGGGGAAAAATCGTCGCTCCCGGCAATGTATTGTGGCCATGCACCGCGTCTATCCCGTACATGACGGGAATTTTGAGCCTTGTCGAAAGCGCCTGTTTCTGATAGGCGTCGTACATGGCGGTCCACCCCTTCGGCGTTCTATCGCGCGGGCCGCTCCCTCCGCCGCTGAGTATCGACCCCAGCCGGTATTCACGCACATCGTCAACGGTAACGGACTCGCGCTCCGCCTGGGTCATTTGCCCGGCTTTTTCCTCGACTGTCATTTTGTATATGAGGTCCTGTAGTGCTTGTTCGGTTTTCGGCGCGACGATGGGGAAGGCTAACAGAGCGGGATTGTGCTTGGACTGCGAAAAAGATTGCAGGGGGCAATATACTATTAGGAGAAGAAAAGCATAAAAAAAGAAACGTTTTATCATTATGGTAAACTCCATTATTCGATTTTCCGCACCTTCGAGCTCCTGATGCGATTTTAGGTATATTTTCAAATGAATTTGGTTTACTAAGTCCTATTAAAATATATCCTGACAAGGGTGTTTTCCGTGATGTCGGTCACATTTTGCAAATATTTTTTCCGCAGGGGCGAACCTGTGGGTTCGCCCTGGATGCATTTTGTTGCCATACCTCGGAAAAAGGGCGGACACGATGGTGTCCCAAGGGCGGTTCAACCCCCACCGTTGGTTTACCTTCCATAAAAACAGCCGGAATCCCCTATCTGTACGAGTGTACTATATAAAATGCACACCGGCGGCATTGATTATGTAGTATACTTTTGTCATTATGAAAGCAAAACTCCCGATAGTATACGCCTATAATAATTTCAGGCGCTATCTTGCCGACTACCAGACCGCTCGCGAGCAGGATGACAAACGGTTCAGCAAGAGCGAATTCAGCAGACGTTTGGGTCTGCCCAACACACGGAGTTTTTTTACCGACGTTCTCGGCGGTAAGAAAGTCTCCCACGCCTTCATTGAACGGTTTATAACCGTGCTGGAATTAAGCAGGGAAGAGGCGCAATTCTTCCGCGTCCTCGTGCTGTTTAATCAAGCCGAAAAAAGCGAAGAGCGGGAACTTTACTTCGAACAGCTCATCAACCTCAATAAAACCCCCAGGCGGATCATTGATCCCAAACACTACACGTACTATAAAAACTGGTACAACAGCGTCGTGCGCGCGGTCTTGAGCATTATCGACTGGAAAGACGATTATTCCGTTCTCGCGCGAAAAGTATTCCCGAATATCACGGTAAAACAAGCGAAAGAGTCGATCAAACTCATGGTGAGTTTAGGGCTTATCGAAAAGGACCGGGGAGGATTTTACAAGCCCACCGACAAGGTTATTACAACCAACCCTTGCTGCCGTGATGATATTATTTTACTGTATCAGAACAATTGCCTCGAAACCGCCCGCCTCGTCATTTTAACGAATAAAAAACAGCCGCAGCGCGTTATCACGAAAATGGTCAGCGTTTCGGAGCAAGGTTACAAGAAAATCGAGAAAAAGGTCGAACAGTTCAATTCGGCGATTACTTCCCTTGTCCATAAGGAAGACGCCGCGGCCGACCGCGTCTATCAACTATCATTGGTTCTCTTTCCACAGTCAACGAGGTAATCTTCATGAAAAAATCCATCCTCTGGTTCGTCGCACTGCTGATTGGAATGAATTGCGGCGTTGTCGACACCACCGATACCGGTATTTCCAGGATCTACAACCCGGATGGAACACCGGCGGCGGCGGCAAAGGTAAGTATTTTTCAGACAACCGACTCGACAAGAACACCGGTTGAGGTGCTCACCACGGACAATAACGGCGCCTACTCGCTACCGCCCGTAAAATCAGGAGCCTATAATATATGGGCCGAAAAGGGAGACCTCGTCGCTATTCAAAATTCCGTGCAACTTTCATCCAGTATAAAAGAAGTGTCCAACGACACGCTTGGCAACCCTGTTACCTTAACCGCCACGGTCGGTCTTCAACCGAATAGCGATCCCCGAACAGTCACGGTTCAGGTTTTAGGAACCTACAAATATTCCAATGTTCAGCAAAACGGCCGATTGACCATTGATGGCTTGGCCGACGGCAACTATACTCTGCGCCTTGTTTCAACGCTTCCCGGATATACTCCCACGTATCAAAGTATAATCGTAAAAGCAAGCGCAATGGGGAAAGACTCGATGACCATCATGCCCCCCATCGTGCTTATTTATACCGGCATTCCAGTGGTAACGGGGATTAAAGCGGCGTATGACACGGTAAGCGGCGTCGTCAACCTTCAGTGGAATACGACAACCTGTTTTGACTTCCAGGATTATTTGATTTATCGGGACTCGTACGATTCTATCATCCTATCGACGAAACCGATCGCATGGCGAATCGATACGACCTTCAGCGATACGGTGTTCCAAAAACATTTATATACGGCCGACGATACCAACAATTACCATTTTAAATACCGGGTGGCGGTAAGGAATTACGCAGGGGAACAAGGGATCACGTACCGTTTCGCCGAGGTACTGGCGGTTTCCCCTGCCGCGAAAAGAATGCGCTTCGATTTCACGGGGTCAACCTTCGATTCAATGGAAATAAGGCCGGGCGATACCCTGCGTGTGATGGGGAAATTTACAAGCCCGATTAACACGACCATAGAGTCCGTAAGCTGGAAGTACCTGCAAAAAGGATCAATCATAACGTCTAAAACATTTACCGAACAAAAAAGAATAGTGTGTGATACGCTCCGGTATAAACCGGCTGTTTCAGGCGTATGCACTATCGTGTGCTCCGTTACGGACTCCAAAGCCGTTTCATGGAATGATACGCTCTATTACCGGATCGGGGATACCGCCTTGCCATCGGATACTTCCGTGTTGCATAGCACGTATTACATACATGGAAGAATTGGATTTGATACGGTTGAAAAAAACACGATTGTGGGTATTGTAGGATACTTTACCTATAACGCATATCCATCGTTACAAACAATAACGTGGACGGATTTGGACCGGGGCTCCATCTTTTCCGTCGATTCGCTTCGAGGCGGCGGTTATGCAGGGTTTTATTCTGACTCCACATCCCACAGTTGGTCGACCACGGGAACTAAACGAGTGGGATGTACGATCATGGATGCATGGGGCAGGATGTTTACCGACACTATTCAGGTCTACGTCGTCGACGAGAGGTTGGATTTGTCGATGCAACGGGCGTACTATTTGGTTTTCGGCGCTTTTAATGATACGCTTGCGATAAATTCAGGAACATCGAATACTCATCCGGTTTCCGTGAATGACACGATGGGGATCGGCGCTACTTTTTGGAAGCAGGATGGGAGTCTCGTTTCCTTGGTGTCAGCGCAATGGTGGGATTTGGAAACAAATGCGGTTCTTGCCATGCAACAGCTTTCTGCGGCATCGAATTCGGTTTATTCGGTTGTGGACGTTTTTAAATATGTTTGGCAGAACCCCGGAATTAAAAACATCGGTTGCACGGTAACAAATAATGTTGGAAGTTCTCTTACGGATACTCTTCGTATCAATGTCGTTGACAGTTTGAAGTAAGCATGAGCGGTGTTATGTTTCTTAGCCCTAAAAGAGCGAAATACTATAGCCCGGGACATCGCCCTGGGTTTGCGTAAAAACCCCACCCAACCCTCCCCCGCCGCGCGCGCGGGGGAGGGCCAGGGAGGGGGAGTTGTGATCAAAACCTGAGGTGTTGCCCCAGGTTAACATTTTCCGGCCCTTCATGCCGGTAAAAAAATATCCATAGAAGAGATGTACTCTCTCAAAGGAACCTGAGTAGTTAAAACTTTTTACAGGAGGTTGTATGATTAGTAAAATAAGGAAAATAGCCGCCGCGGCGTGCGCGGCCGCATCCCTTGGAGCGCTTATGCTTTCGTCATGCTCGACGCAGTCCCCTACGGCAACGGGTGCGCGCAGCGAAAGCGCCGCCGTCAATTCCGGCATAGTCAGAATTGTCAATCCACCGGACAGTTCCTTCATCAACCTGGGGGATACGGTGGGAATCCAGGCCTTGGTGGGCGATTCCACCGGCAGCGCATGGCGGGGGACCGTGTCGTTTTATTTGAACGGGGCGCTTGTCGGCAAGGCGGCGGCGGTTCCGTATACGTATATTTGGAAAGCATCGACCCAGGGATCGTTTGCCATAATGGCCGTGGCAAAGCCGCTATCCGGAAAGGCGGACACGGCCGCGCCAATTAATGTTACCGTGGGAATCAGGCATTATCCTCCCATGGTTTGGATTTCTCAACCCATGAACGGCGATGTCGTATTTCGCGGTGATACCGTGAAAATATCAGCCTCTGCCTGGCCCGTGGACTCATCCCCCAAAGGCGGCATTTCGCGCGTCCTTTTCTCTGTAAATGGAATACCGATCGGCGTCGATTCCATAACGCCGTATGAGTGTTCGTGGATTAATACCGCCGTCGGCGTTTTTGCCGTTACGGCAAAAGCAATCGGTTTCAATGGCGACACCGGAATTTCGGCGCCGGACACTGTTACTAGTCAAGAAGGCTTTATCCGGCTTTCCGCGCCGAGGGATTCCCAGGTTTTTCAAGTCGGGGACAGCGTTATCATCGCGGCGAAGGCCGGGGGTGTGCGATTTCATACGATTAGAAACGTGATGGTTTACCGAAATAACGCGCTCATTGCTACTCTGACAACCGCGCCCTATCAATACACATGGAAAAACGCCGCTCAGGGCGACTATCGGATCAAGGCGATTGCCGTTGATGCCAAGGGAATGCGGGACACGTCGAACACAGTGAGGATTTCAATACTAAGAATTCCGCCGACGGTCTATATCAGCGAGCCGGCCGACAATGCCATGGTCAAAGTCGGAAGCTCGATCACCATTTCCGCCTGGGCATACGTTCCGGACAGCGGTAGCGGTTCCATAAGCTCTGTTAAGTTTTACCGCAATGGCAGGCTTCTGACGACCGATTATACCGCTCCCTACTCTTATACGTGGACCAATGCCCAGCTCGGCGTTTATACCCTTACCGCCGTGGCGGCCAATAGTCGAGGGGTGCTGGGATATTCGAACAGCGTGAAGGTGTCGGTGCTTTCCAAGATTCCTACCATTGCCGTCACCGCTCCCGCCAATGGGGACAGCTTCCCGCCCACTGCGCAAATCCCGGTGCAAACCTCGCTTACAGACCTCTCTGGTGTAAAGTATGTTGCATTTGTAATTGATTCGCAAAACTTCGCGGGTCAGGATTCAAGCGTTCCTTATACAACCGCGATTACAGGGCTTACTCCAGGCTACCACACCATCAGCGCCGTCGCGGTGACGAGTTCGGGAGTCCGCTATTCCTCCAATCCGGTATATATTTTCGTTAAGGATTATGTTTTGCCAAGCGTATCGATGGCCAGGCCGATGGACGGTTCTTCGTTTACCAGGCCGCAATCGATCGCCCTGCAAGCTGCCGCGAGCAGCGTCAACGGTCCGATACAGTATGTTCAATTTTTCCTCGAAACGGGCGCGTCGGGCGTGGACACCACGCATCCCGGCATAGATACGGCCTCTCAGGTCTTTCTAGGGATTGATTCGACGAGCCCCTATGCCTATACGTGGGTGAGGCCTCCAAGAGGTAGCTATACACTGCGCGCATCGGCAATTGACAGTTACGGCGTAATGGGATGGTCGCAAAACGTGCGCATCACCATTCGATGAACGCGGTACCATCGTGCGGAAAAAAGGGTGATCGAAAGGATCGCCCTTTTTTAAGGCGCCCCCGGCAGGGCGGATCAGGATTGATGCCGATTACGATTCCGTTGCCTGCAACGCCGCGATGATGTCCGTGCGAAGATTTTCCAAAATCCGGGAGTCGACTATTTTCCCGTTATTCGCATCGGTCACGTAAAACACGTCATTGGCCCGATCAACCCTCGTGGAAAGGCGCCCCGATAGGATATTGACGCCGTTTTTAATGAAGCATTGTACGATTCGGTGGAGCAGTCCGAACGTATCGGCGGCCCGTATTTCGATGATACTCGCGGTGGTTGAGGATACGGTATCGATGGTCACCTCGGTTTCGCCATGCGGCGCGGGCCGAAGCCGCCTGGGGGGATAGAGCCTGAGCCGCTCGGCGATAAGCGCGTCGGCCGTTGTCGCTCCACTCTTAATTCCATTCCACTTGACATTAAGGTTGCTCAGGCGTTTTTCCGCCGATAGCGCGGGATACGGCGGCGGTTCCACGTAAAAAATGTCGAGAACTTTACCTTCCGGCATTGAAAAAATATGCGCGCTGAGAATATTATACCCTTCAGAGGAAATACAGCCGATACTATCGCGCAAAAAACCCATTCGGTCCCAGCCGCACACGGTAAGCCGTTCGAACCCGTGAAATTTGTCGCAATGGATCTGGAGTTCTCCGGGAGCGAGCGCCGCCAGCCATTCCTTGTGCCGAACTTGATCTTCAGGAATAGTGTCGCGAACATAGGAGACCGCCGATTTCCCGCCACCGGCCGGCGCGGCGGGTTGAACGCTCCCGGGCATTTCAAGCAACCTTCCAAGACTCGTATAAAGCTGCTCGAGCTGATATGCTTTCCAGGAAGTCCAGGCGCTATGGCCCACGCACCGAATGTCCAGAACCGTCACGAGGTAAAGCATGTCGAGATTGACACGGTCCTCCAAAAGCTTCGCGAATTCCTCAAGAACATGCTTCTCCGGTTCCCGGTGCAGGGAAAATTCAGACATATCAAGATGGTGGTAAATAAGCGTTTTCACGCGCCTGCTCTCATCCTCGTCCAGCCCCAGGCGTTCGCATACCGTTTCCGCGATGATGGCGCCGTTGACCACGTGGTCGCCGGGCAGCGCCTTGCCGATGTCGTGGAGAAGGAGACCCAGGCGAAGAAGCATTTTTTGGGGACAACGGGCATAGAGGTCTCTGAGATGCCTGTCGCGTTCGCCGGAAAGGTCGTCCGCCGCCACGAGCGTCTGGAGAATATGCTGATCAATCGTGAATTCGTGATAGGAATCGTATTCCACCTTGCACGTCAAGTCTTCAAACTGGGGAATAAGACGCCAAAGGGTTTCCGTTTCATGCATTAATTGAAATACGTGTCCGACGGCGCCTTCGAAGGAGAGTATTTCCCTGAAGATTGCGCCGACCTCCTGCGATTTGAAATCATCAACCGAAAGCGTTCCCACGATCACGCGGATGTAATGACGAAGCTCAACGGAAAAGGACGCCTGGTAACGCAACGCCTGCCGGAACAATGTCATGATCCATACGGAGTCGCGGCGGCGAAAGGCTTCTTTCCCGGCGCTGAAAAATATGCCTTCACACATGCTAATCCCCGGGGCCGCCTCCACCGCGCTGACGCGTTTGCGGAAGTATGTCCACAAGCTCGTGCCGGCCGGGCTTTTTTCCAAATACGAAAGAAGGAAAAGCCTGATCCCGCGAACGGTTTTGAAAAAACGTTCCATGAGTATGCCCGCGCCGTTATCGCCGAAACCGTAGAGACGGGCGATATCGGGTTGCAGGGCTGATTCAAGAATATCGATTCTGCGGCCGCATACGCGGTGCACCATGCTGCGCAGTCCTATGTAAAATGCGTAATCGGCCGAGAATTGCTTTGTTTCCCGCGCGGAAAATTTTGATTTCGTATGCAATTCCTCCAGGTTCCCTACGCCCACGCGCAGGCGCTCCGCCCATAAAAGCCGGTGGCAGTCGCGAAGGGCGCAGATGCCGTTTTTCAGGTCGGGCTCCACGCGATACAAGGCGGTTTCCGGCGAGTAAAGTTCGGCGTGGAGGATGCGGCGAAATTCTCCGACGAGCCGGTTCTTCTTTTTCGTGAAATAAGGTTCGACCGCGTCGCGGATGAGCCGCCGATAAAGGCCGCCGTCGCCCGCCAGCAGCCTGTTTTCGAGGAATGCCGTGTCGGTGGCCAGGTCCTGTCCAAGGATCCTGGAGCATTCATTAATGGTTCGTACGACGCAGCCCATGGTCAACCCGATGTCCCAGAAAAAGCGTATCGCCGCCGCTATTTCCCCGGGAAGCGCGGATTTTTCATCATGGAGAATGAGAAGGTCGATGTCGGAATACGGGCACAATTCTCCTCTGCCGTATCCGCCCAATGCGATAAGGCAGACCGGAATGTCGCCGATTTTAGGGGAAATAAGGGTTGTAAATACATCAATGATGATGGCGTCCACGTCCTTGGTGTAGGAATGGACGCATCGCAGGGGCTCGGCCGCCGGGCGTTCGCCGGAAAATCTGCTTTCACGGCTTTGAGCGAGGGCGGCTTTATAGCGTTCGATGGATTGGTTCATGTGCACCGCCCGGCAATTTGGCGTCGGGCCGCTTAGAGCGCTTCCGTTCCCCGCTCCCTTGTCCGGATGCGCACCGCATCGTCCATGGGAAGAATGAAGATTTTACCGTCGCCGATTTTTCCTTCCTCACCGGTGCGGGCCGCGTTGACGATGGCTTCAACGGTGGGTTCGACGTATTCGTCGTCAATGGCGATTTCCAATTTGACTTTCCTGACGAAATTGATCTGATATTCGTGGCCGCGGTACACCTCGGTATGCCCTTTTTGACGGCCGATGCCCTGCACGTCGGATACCGTGCACCTGAATACTTCGATGTGGCTCAATGCCTCCTTGACGGCTTCAAGCCGCGTGGGCTGGATGATGGCGATTAAATATTTCACGCAACGCTCCTTGGAATGAGTGTAGTGGTTGTATGTATTACCTTACGTCAATTTCAGGCGTCGCGGAAATGTTATGAATGCTCAGATCCGCTCCGCGCAATTCCTGTTCCTCCGTCAGGCGTATGCCCACGGTATTTCTTAAAACGCCGTAAACAAGGCTGCCGCATAGCAGGGCGAAAACGGCGGCCGCAAGGGTCCCCGCGCATTGCGCGACGAGAGAGACGCCGCCAAGGCCGCCGGCGAACGTGGCGCCGAAGATCCCGGTCGCTATTCCGCCCCATGATCCCGCCAAGCCATGTAAAGGCCATACGCCGAGCACGTCGTCTATTTTAAGTTTTTCCTGTTCCCACTTGAATCCAAATATAAAAATTACCGCGGCCGTCGCGCCAATAAAAAATGCGCCGAACGGATGTACCACGTCGGACCCCGAGCAAATGGCGATAAGACCCGCGAGCGCTCCGTTATGGATAAAGCCCGGATCGTTCTTTGAAAATACAAGCGCGGCAAGGATTCCGCCAACCATGGCGAACAGCGAATTGACCGCGACCAAACCGCTTATTCCCGAAATGTTCTGCGCGCTCATCACGTTAAACCCGAACCATCCTATCGCCAGAACCCAGCTTCCAAGCGATAGAAACGGAATGCTGGACACCGGAACGCCCTGACTTTTTCCGTTTGTCCAGCGCCCGATGCGTTGTCCGAGAATGATAACCGCGGGCAGCGCTATCCAGCCTCCCATGGAGTGGACGACCACCGAGCCCGCGTAATCGTGGAACGCGGCCCCCGTCTTCAACGTAAGCCAATGCTGCAGGGCCGCGTGCCGTCCCCAGGCCAGCGATTCGAACAGCGGATAGAACAGGCCCGCGAACAAGCCGCCCGCGATGAGCTGCGGCCAGAATTTCGCGCGCTCCGCGATGCCGCCCGAAATAATGGCGGGAACGCAGGCGGCGAACGTGGTCAGGAAAAAACAATGCACGAGATCGAACCCGCGCGCTCCGGGAACCACGGAACCGTTGAAAAGGTTGGAGAGGTCGCCGGCGCTCATCCAGAAATTGATCCCGTATGCCAAGGGAAAGCCTATTAAAAAATACACGACCGTCGAAACCGCCCAATCGGTGATGATTTTAACCGTGGCGTTTACTTGGTTCTTTTGACGGACGGTGCCCAGTTCAAGGAAAACGAAACCCGCATGCATGGCGAAAATCATCACCGCGCCGAGCATGAGAAAGAGCGTATTGCTTGAAAACTGAATAGCCTTAAGCCCCTCATGGAGCTGGGGCAATCCAACGACATCATTCATAACAATTCCTCCCAGGAATAAATGGCGATCGCGATTTAAAAAAACGAGATACACTACAACGCAACAATCGTACCAGTTTTTGTTTTTAGTTGAGCAGGGATATTTTTTACCCTGAAATGCATGGTGTTACGATGGGATTGGGGGAGTAAAAAAAATTATCAGAGTTGAGTGGGAACCTAGATCGGCACAAATTTGTATCGAGACATTTTCTCTACAACGAAAAAAATAGCGCGGGTTTTTAAAGAACATGCATTGGAGGAGTTGAAGCGATTATTTTTCTGTTCGTCCTATACAACAAAATGAAAGCTTACATGACCTCCCTCAAGAGCCCTGACGAACCCCGATTCTCGGTGCATTACCGGGTCACCGTGAATGGCTCGTCGGACATTGAAAACCTGGCCCGCGACATCACCATCGAACAAACGGCGGAAGCGCCGATTGATTGCATTCCGGATCGACTGTTCCGTGAAGGAATCATCGGCCGGGTGGAATCGATCATCGCGGTTGAAGGCGAAGCGTACGCGCATGACGTTGTTATCAGTTACCGGTGCGACCTGACGGGGTATACGGTTCCGCAATTACTCAATGTCGTCTATGGCAATATATCGTTAAAAAACAATATCAAGGTGATTGATTTGGATTTCCCGGGCGCGTTCCTCGATCGATTTTCCGGACCTTCGCATGGCATTGATGGAATCAGGAAAATGCTCGGCGTGTTCGGCCGGCCCCTCGCATGCATGCCTCTTAAGCCGATGGGGTTAAGCATCGCTGAACTCAGCTCCATGGCGGGGGCGCTGGCGCGCGGCGGCGTGGACTTGATAAAGGACGATCACGGAATCGGCAATCAGCGGTTTCACCCCTTTCGCGAACGGGTTTCCCATTGTCAGGAAGCGGTCTATAAGGAAAACGCGCGCTCCGGGCGCGCCACCATGTATTGTCCAATGGTGTCGGGCGGGTTCGATGAAATCGAGGACCAGGTACGGCATGCGGTCAAGGAAGGCGTGCGCGGCATTCTTATCGCGCCAATGCTCGTGGGGTTGGATACCGTGCGGTATATTTCAACGACGTATGGAATCATCATTATCGGCCATCCATCGCTTACCGGGACATTTTTCAGTAACCAGGAGCATGGAATGACCCCGGCCGTGCTTTTGGGAACGCTTTTCAGGCTCATTGGAGCGGACATCAGCATTTTTCCGGGCGCGGGCGGCAGGTTCTTTTTTACAAAAAAAGAATGCGGCGACCTTTCCCGCGCGCTACTGGCGCCGCTTGGGTCGATTAAACGCTCATTTCCCTGTCCGGCGGGAGGCTTGTCCATTGAAAAAATGGGGGATTTGGCGCCGGAGTACGGCGTTGAAACCGTTTTTTTAATAGGAGGCAGCTTGTTGCGACAGTCACGGGATGTATCGGGGAGCACGGAATTGTTCATGGACCGCATACGGTCTCTCTATGCCCCCTAGGGCGTTGTTTACAGTGTGCCCGGCCCCTCTTCCCCGGTGCGTATGGTGAAGGACTGGACGAGGTCGTACACCGAAATCATGCCGTCGCTCGGATTTCCCGTGCTCGCCGCCTTGCGTATCGCGTCAATAATCGGCCGCACGCTGCCGTCATTGGCGGCTATTTCTATCCGCAATTTTCCCACAAGGTTCGATTCAACGGCATTCCCGCCGTAAGCTTTTTGAGACGCGTCCTTTTCACTGCCGGAAACGTTGTAGACGGTCATTTGTCCCATGCCCAGGCGCTCCAGCGCTTCCTTGACATCGGCAAACTTTTGAGGCCGTATGGTTGCCACGATCATTTTCATCACGGTTCGCCTTTTCGATCATGTCTATGGAGCGGCGGTGGTGGAAATGCTCATGAATTGGGGGGCGTCCATGACGAAAATTTTCCCGTCGCCCGCGAATCCCGTCCGGCTTTTCATGAGTATGGCGCCTATGGTCTTTTTACAAAGGTGATCGTCCACCATTATTTCTATCCTGGTTTTATTCAGTAAATTCTCTTCGGCCTCTACGCCCAGGGTGATATTCCCGTTGGTCTTCCGCCTTCCGCATCCCATGACATGGGTGACGGTCATCATTTCAACCCCTACATTTAAAAGGGCGTCTTTCACATCATACAATTTCGTGGGTCGTATTATCGCAGTAACGGTTTTCATGAGGCCTCCTCCTTGTATCCTGTATAATTCTATAACCCGCAACAGGCGTGCCAATAAAGGTAAGGCTAAGCCATATCGGCGATACTACAAAAAGTACAATTTTGTTGTTTACCGAAAAAAATGATTCGAAAATGTATCGAAATGCTTTATTCCGGCACTATCACCCATTTTCCCGTTTTTTTTTGCGACGGCGTCAGAGTCAGGATTTCCGGTTCGGACTCGGTGATGAGGATCGTATGCTCGAATTGCGCCGAAAGGGACCCGTCCTTGGTGCGAACGGTCCATTTGTCAACTGAGTCGGTGATCACGTGATAACCGCCGAGGTTGACCATGGGCTCAATGGTAAGCGTCATGCCGGGTCTCAGGGTGATTGCGTCGCAGTCCGAAGCGATATGGTGATAGACATTGAAGAATTCGTGAAAGGATTTTCCGATTCCATGCCCCGTGTATTGCCGCACTACCGAACATTTTTGCGAGATCACGTAGGGTTCGATCGCCCGGGCGATCGCGGAAAGCGGCCGTCCCGGCAGGGCCGCGGAAATACCGAGCTCCATCGCCTTGGCGGTCACCTCCACAAGGCGCCGCGCATCCGGCGAAACGGCGCCGATCATGAAGGTTTCCGACGAATCGCCGTAAAACCCGTTGACGATGGTGGTAAAATCGATGTTGACGATGTCGCCGTCTTTAAGGATCTCGCTGGGCGAGGGAATGCCGTGGCAGACGACATTGTTGACGGAAACGCATATTGATTTGGGATACCCGCGGTAGCCCAGGCAAGCGGGGACATGGCCGCGCCCTATGGTATACTCATGCGCCAACCTGTTCAAAGCTTCCGTGGAAACCCCGTTTTTTACGGATGGCCTGATATAATCCATGAGCTCTCCGTTGAAAACTCCCGCCATGCGCATACCTTCCCGCTCTTCGGGGGTTTTGATCATACGCTGTTCCTTGATCGGTTTTTCACCGTCTCCGCCGTTTTTTTCCGTATCTGCGCGCAAATGGCATTTTTTATACTTTTTTCCGCTGCCGCACCAGCATGGGTCGTTTCGTTCACATGTTTGTTTGTTCATGGTTTCGGCGTTCCGTCATCCTTTCCGTATTCAATTCGAATTTTGCCGATAAGCCGCGAGAGCAGCAGCGCCTTGCTTCCCGTATCGTCCACGATAAGCGGCACGAACGCTCCGTAGGCGGGAAAAATGTCCCACGTAGGATCGGCGAATACCCACGCGCCGGCGAAGGCAATTACCTGTGCGTGATAAAAATACGCTTTTTTCGCTTCGACGTACAAAAGTCCCAATACGACGCGCGCGGGAACGCCGGAGGCGCGAAGCAATGCCGCAAGGAGCGCCGAATGTTCTCCGCAATCGCCGTAGCCCGCGTGAAGGGTTTCCAGAGCGTTGGAAAAGGTCGCGGTTTCCCGTTTTTTCAAAAAGGAATATACATAATGATTGAAGACCGCGATGAGCGCGCAGGGGTCTTTTTCCTTGCCGCGTATTCGCTTGGACAAAGCGATGATTTCATGGTGGCCGGATTGCAAGGCGGCGGTTGGTTGAAGCCATTGTTCGAGATCGCGTCCCGGTGAACCAATGCCGCCGGCCAAGCAGCGCTGAGGCAAGGGACGAAGGGTCCATTTTTTTCCCTCGGCTCCATAGAAGCCGGAAACCGATTCGTCAAGCATGATCGCCGAATCAACGGCCGTCACGACGATCGATTCTCCCGCGCCCGCCCTATGGTCGGCGGGAATGGAAAACAATTCCGCGATACCGCCGGTTGTTTTGGAGGAATGGAGCTCTCCGGCATCGCCGGTTGTATCCGAAGGATCGCCATTGCCGCGCCGTTGCCCGGTATTTTTCGCGCGGGCGATATATATTCCCTCGATAGATTGCTCAAGCGTATTTCCGTTTTTGTCTATTACCTGCTTTTCCGCCCGGCCCGAAATATTGTCCACGGTTTCAAAGGTCCACCAATGACGCATGGTATCGACGTTTGTACAGGTGATTTTAGCGATAAGCGGTTGCGCGGACATAAGTTCAAAGGCGGTGTCGCTCCAGGTATCGCCTTTTTTCAGTGTTTTCTCCCGAACCCCTTTCCATAATTTACACATTGACAAAAGATTGTCGTGAATATCGGAAACGTTTCGGGTTGTTGAAGCATTCCCCACGGTGGTAGTATACGCCCATTGATTCCCGATTTTTGACAATTTCCAGGTATTGACTCCGCTTTGGCCATGAAGATCCTGGCGGGCGCTGAGCATTTCGCCGCGCGCGTCGTAGGCCCTGGTTTCAAGGAGCGTAATACCGCCGGTCATGGACCCAGGATCGGGGCCGCCGGTGTTCATGCGCATTTCGTTATGCACGTGAAGCCGCGCGGAAGGGCCGTCATGAACCGCCCAATGGACCAATCTCCCGACAATCCTTCCGGAAAAATAAATATCGAGCGTATCGCGTAGTTCCAAATCGCGCAGGGTGCAATCGAGGGGATACGCGGTACATGGAAGGAAAAAAAGAGCCCACAAAAACATTCTAGGATACATGGTCCGCCTGTTGGTCGCGGTAGCGCTCGAAGGGCGCTCCGACAATGCTCGTAAACGCGGCGGAGAACATGTCAAGCGTTGGGAAGCCCGTTTGCGCCGCGGCGACCGACGCGTCGAGGTCGGGTTTTTTTTCGAGCAGCATCCGGGCCCTGTTGATACGCACATGCGTGATGAAAAGCTCGACCCCTATCCCCAATTCTTGTTTGAAAAGGGCCTCTAAAAAGGGTTTTCCGGTAATGAGGTCCGTGCAGATGGAATCAACCGAAAGGGAGCTGTTGTTGTAATTCTTTTCTATATACCTGCAGGCTTTTTGGACCTCTTTGTCCATGATCGAAAGCCGCGTTTTGGTGACGAAGGTCGTTTTATCGGCCCTGTTTCCGAGGTAGCATATAAAACAGCCTATCATGATGAAAAACAACAGCACGACGAGAAGCCTGATGAGGAACTTTCCCGGGTGCGGCCGTCCGTCGGGAGCGTGGGGTGTTTTAACGACGGCGGCGCCGGCGACGAGTTTTTTTTCTTTTTGATTCGCGCCCGTCCTAAACGCAGCGGGAAGCGTATCGGCTTTTTTCGTCGCGAAGTCACCGAAGGAAAGCGCGGCCCGCGCGCGTGAGGTGTCCGCGCCGAAACCGGAATCATGCGGCGCATCCGGTCCGGCGTTTTCTTTTTTTAAAGGCGATACGCTGTCGGAGCTTGCCGCGAATGGAACAAAGGGAAATATTGACAAGAGTACGGTAAAGAAAATAAAACGGGCTTTTCCGGCGGACATGGATCGCATGAAAGAAATATATATCAAGCACATTGATTTTGTGCAACGATTTCATGGGGCCGCCGGGCGGCGGGTACGCGCCTACGCGACATACCGCGTCATCTGCTCCTTCAATATGGCGCGGTAGTTCGAGCCCAGCGCGGTGATTTTCGCGTTGAGCCGTTTGCAGAACAGCGCCGCCTCATGGTAATTCTTCGCTTTAACATTTTGCCATAATTCCTTGAGCGCCTTGTCGTTGAGCAGTCCGTTGGTGGAAATTTCAAAATGCATGGCCGGATTTTGGGAAATGCGCTTATAGGCGTCCTGGATCATTTGGAGCAATTCGGTATACACGACGTCGTTCGGGGCGATCTTAAGGGCGCCGAGGGAATGCGAGAGCTGCTCAAGGAAAAACTTGCTGTTGAAAATATAGGCCCGTTTGTTTTTATACGCCTGCGCGTCGTAGTAGTACTCGCCGACCACGCGGCCCCGGGTGGTTTTCACCACCGACTTGGGATAGACCGGGGGCTGCTCGGGTTCATCTTGTTTGTAAAGGATGAATTCCGTTTCCTCCTTGACCGGTTTTTCAAGCGGCCGGTAGTCGATATCATCAAGGATATCGGGCGGCGCCTCGTCTTTGTTGACAAGAGCCGACGCGGGAATCGCCGACGTCTCGGCGGTCACCGGGTCGTCTTTGGCGGGAGCCTCGGGGGCAAGAGAGGCGTCGAGAAACGGCGTCGCTTGTTCGGCGGACGTTTCCGTTCGGTCCGCCGAAGACGCGGGCGCCTTTTCGTCCAATCGTTCCGAAAAGTCGGGTCCGGGCTGTTGACCTCCCGAGCTTGTGATGATGATTTCGTAAAGGCCGTTGACGATCTCGTTTTCGTTGACCACGAGTTCCTTTTTAAGTTGACTTTCAATAAGGGTCAGCTCCTGCTCCTTGATTTTAAGTTTTTTAAGTTTGGCGGAGAGCTCCTGTATCTCGTTGCCGCAATCGGTTATTTCCTGCTTTATCGTGGCGACCTCCGCGTCGCGCTTGCGCTTGTCCTCAAGAAGGCCGCGCGAGTCCCGGCTGATTTTTTTAATATGTTCCTCCTTCGCGCGCAGTACGTCGATTTTGGTCTGGTAATATTGTATGAGCAGGTCGATGGTTGAGAGTTCGTCCTTGTTCTGCATGTTCTTTTTCAGCGCCCACAGGTGTTCAAGGGCGCTCTTGGCGTTGCTTTTTTCCCCAAGCAGCAGTTTTTCCGCGGTGTCGTACATGTTTTCGGTCATGGCCGACGCGCGCGTGTCGAGCAGGATGGAATAGAACCGGTTCGAGTCCGGCGTACTTTTCGACAAAGTAAACATGGTGTCGGGAAGTTTTTCCGTATTGGTCATAGAGACTCCTTATTCCGAATTCCGACTACTGTTTATCGGATGAATTTCATTGGTATAAAAATAGTATCTTCCGGGGTTGATAATGTCAATAATATAAATATGTAACATTAACAAAAATAACGAGTTAGGCAGATGTTGTATAGGGCTTTTTCGCCACCACAACAGGTAGTGAATAGGTTAAATAGGTAAAGAGCGAACAGAATGTTTTTCCTGACTTCAACATGAGATCGTTTAAAAAACACCTTTCTCAAAAGCAGCTATTAAATCGCCCGATATACTTACGACGGATGCATAAGCAGGCAGGTTATCCCTGGTAAACCAACGTGCTTCTTTAATTTCTTTTTCGTCAATTAATATTTGTTGGGTATCGTCGGCCTCGGCGGTAAAACCTATCATGAGTGATGCGGAGAAAGGCCAAGGTTGACTTTTATAATATTTCAGATTCTTGATATCCAATCCAACTTCTTCTTTTACTTCCCGTACAACCGTTTCTTCGATGGATTCTCCAACATCAACATATCCGGCAATGAGTGCATAAAAATCGCCTTTGTAGTTTTTGCCTTTGGCCAGCAATATTTTGTTGTTGCAGGTGATGGCAACAATAATAGCGGGTGATGTTTTAGGAAAAGCAACCAGATTGCATTTGGGACAAACGGTTGCCCTCTCCTCCTTTTTCAAGTCCGTTTTGGAACCGCATCTTCCGCAATATCCATTATTATTGTGCCAGGTCATCAATTGATGACCGATGGACCCTATCCATGCAAACTCTTTACTTTTCAAGTTTCGTAAAACAAAAATATCATGGAATTCGAAAGAAGCATGATTTATATGAGATTCAACTAATCCATAACAATGGTTGGAATTGATTGAAAACAAATAAACCGGCGATTCAATACTTTCAATGAAATCCTTTTTTCTTGGAATTTCGTAATCGTCTCCTGATTTCTTTAATAACACCTGATTGTCCCTGTAGCATAGCAAAAAATCTTCATCACCTATTTTATGATAATGAGAGTATTTATTATTGAAAATGCTTGGGCTTATTTCATTTAACATGGTTTTTGTTTCTTAACGATGCGGTTGAGGCGGGAATAGTAATAAAATAGTTTTTGCGCGATCCCGGTGATAAGGAGTCGCCATAAAAACTATATTTGTCTTGATTATATTTCTATTTAATGTTATTTTTAACAACAAAGAGAAATATATGAGATACTATGAATTTGAAAGCTCATTTCGTGATTTCGTAGTTTTCTCTTTGAGCGAAATAAGAACTCTCTATAGTAATTTTGACCGTAGACGGCTGACTGAGTGGCAAAATAAAGGTTATATTCGAAAAATAATAAATGGTTTCTACGCCTTCGCTGATCGAAAGCTTGAGGATGATGATCTGATTTTGATTGGTTCCCGAATCTATAACCCTGCCTATATTTCCTTTGAAACCGCGCTGTCACGTTATGGCCTTATTTCCGAGACGGTGTACGGTATTACCTGCGCGACAACTCGAAAGACAATTCAATTCAAAACCCCTATCGGCATTTTTTACTACCGATCGCTTCTCCCACGATTGTTTTTTGGCTACCGTATTTTTCCACAGGGGGGACACCTCGCTTTTATGGAGAAATCACTTCTCGATTATTTTTATAGCAATTCAGATGTTTCAACCCCGGCGGATTTTGAATCCCGCCGCTTTAATAAAGAGGTTTTTCTGGAACAGCTTGACAAGATAAAGCTGTCAAAGTATCTGGAACGTTTTAATCAAAAGCGACTTTCTGCGCGAATCACTACCTTTATCACGTGGTGCAAGCATGATTGAATTTTCACAATTACTCGATTTCTATCCTAGCGAGCTCCATCACTTTAAAAGGAACATTCTCAGGGAATATCTGCAATACGGAATTCTGGCGTCAATAGCGGCCGTACCGGATGGAACTTCCTTGCGTTTCATGGGCGGAACCTGTATCCATTTCGTGCATGGCAGCAAACGGTTTTCTGAAGACCTGGACTTCGATAACTCCGGGATATCCGAGGACACCTTTATAGGCATCGTAAAAAGCGTCGCCGCCGATCTTGAGCGGCAGGGCTATACGGTTGAATACCGGACGGTCGTTCGAGGAGCATTGCGCGCGTACCTGCGATTTCCCAGGATTTTACAGGAAAGCGGCATAACCGGACATCGTGAAGAGAAACTCGATATTCACCTTGATACCGAACCGCAAGGGTATCTTTATGAAACCGGCACTTTCCTCCTTAATAAATTCGATATCTTTTGCAGGATTACGGTAGCCCCGGCCGCTCTTTTGCTCTCGCAAAAAATCCTTTGCATTTTTTCGAGAAAAAGGGCGATGGGGCGTGATTTTTTCGATGCCGCGGTTTTAATGGGAATAACTCGACCCGATATCAAATACCTTTCCGACAAAGCCGGGATCTTTTCATTTGCCGACCTCAAGCCCCGCCTTCTTGCGCGTTGCGCGGAACTCGACTTCGGCTCTTTAGCAAAAGATCTTTCTCCATTCGTATTCGATCCGCGCGACCTTAAAAGAGTTGAACTTTTTCCTGATCTGGTAAAGCAAGGAAGTCCGGGAATGGATTGGGTTGACTAAAAAGCAATGCCGGAAGGGCACGGGAAAAAGAAAGCAATGAGGGGTGGAGAATGCTTAACTTACTAAAGTACCTCCGTCCTCAAATCTCCGCGTCCCCGTACTCGCCGAAATCTTGAATCTATAAAATATAAACATATATTATATATCGAATTCGCTCGAATATAAAATTTCCCACGCCATAGGAGAAAAAAAGAATTTAAAAAAGGCCTTCCGGCGGGGCTTTAGGTGTATCGTTTCCAGGCGGGAAGTTTCCAGGAAAGCAACTTTGTAAGGATAATGGAATAAACGGAATGAAGGGTCGATCTGGATCTTCCAAGACATGGGGAATGGTTGGAGCTATTGTGGCGGTTTATAGTTGCTTGCGTATCGAAAATAGAACGGCGGTCGTATCGCGGCGCCTCTTGAATTCGATTTCGTTTAATGAAAAAAGGAAAGGATTTTCACGTGTTTTGTAAAGTGAATACCGAAGGCTATAGACAAGTGTTGCCGGGGATAGCAATGAAAACGTTGGTATATGGGGAAAAGACGCTCTTTACGGAATTCAGAATGGAGTCTAAGAGTCTTTTACCCCGTCATGCCCATGTTTACGAACAAACGGGCTATTTGATGGAGGGGAAAATAAGGCTCACGATCGGAGGCCTGACATTTGAAGCCCAACCCGGCGATAGCTGGTGCATTCCGGGCAACGTTGAGCATGGCGCCGAAATACTGGAAAAATCCGTGGCCGTCGAAGTTTTTTCCCCAGTCCGGGAGGACTATTTGCCGCAAACGAAATAACTGGAAGCAACAACATTTGCACCGGTTGCTATTCCCGGACAACCGGAACCGGAAGCTTTTACCACAAATAACAATCAAAAAGCGTATTGCTGTAATTTGAATCGAATGCCTGCTTTGAGTTCAGATCCGCCGTTTTTTTTTGATGTGTCAAATTGCGCACCGGAGGGTGAATAAGGTTTCTGTGTCATGGCCATAGTTGAAACATTGCCCGTCACCTTCCAATAAGCTTCTATAGTATCCACGGACAAGTCCGCTCCACAATTCCATTCTATAAAGTAACCACCATTAGATACTTTCATAAATTCAGATACCATCTTTAAATCGTCAAAAGCTTCATATTGGAGGTAAGGGCCAACATCAAATTCTCCTTTTCGGCCATCCTCCGATACAATTGAAAGAGTCCAATTCGGATGCGGTAAAATATCAATTATTTTCATTGGTCAAGTCCTTTAATTGCAAATGGTTTTGTACCTGAAACTGCGAGAATGCGATTCATACCATAAAAATGCATCATTAATATCTTCTTCAGCTTCCGGACGAACAATGATTGGGAGAATCATTGTTTCGCGAGTATCCTTTGCTTAACCGCTTCCCATGGAGATCCGCTATCGGGACTTCTGTGGTAGGATTCAAGGCGCTTATCAAGTTCTTTTTTTACGTCCTCAGGCAATTCGACCTGATCCGGCAATACAGCGATGCTGTCCCATACGTCTTCAACGAATTGAATACGTTCTGCGACGCTAAATTCGGCGACGTCTGAAACAGAAATTTTTTTTTTCATAACTTCCTCTTTTATAATTTTTCTTTTTCCAAAGATTTGCAAACTATCCGTTAAAATATACAATTAAAATACAGTATTCGACTGGAATATCCTTATATTTCAGGATAGCGTAAACGTGAAATTATCTTGCAAAATCGTTACTTCGCAAAACGTTTTCGGTACATACGATGTGGTAAGCCGTAGAAGATAGTTTCCTTCTCCAATGACATTCCATTCTTTTCCGCTACCCGTACCGATTGCATATTTATTGCTCTGATCATGGAAACTATACTCTGCTTCTTTAGAATTGTTTCCGCATACCGAACACAGCCGGCTGCCGCTTCTGTGCCATATCCATTTCCCCAATAGCTATCCATTATTCTGTAGGCAACTTCCCACTCCTCAATTCCATCGATTAACTGCTTTAAAATTCCACAAATGCCAATAAAATTACCGTCTTCTTCACGAATTACAGCCCAGAAACTGGTTCCGTCCTCTTTGTATTTATTTTGAATCGTTTCCAAAAACTCCTCAGTTTCCTGTCTATTCAATGTCTTTGGAAAATACTTGTGAACGTTCGCATTAGAAAGCAAAGCATATAGATCATCAAGATGGTTCGAGCTCAGTTTTTCCAAATGAAGTCTTTTCGTCTCAAATATGGGATTATTCATCTTTAATCTCGCTCTTTTTTATTTCTGCAGGGAACTATTTAATCATCATCACCTGGAGAAATATATACAACAGGTTGTTCAACTGCCGGGTTTCCGGTCAGCTGCAACAACGCGTTATGGGGGGATTGAGGTGGCAATGTTGCATCGCAAGATGTCTTTACTATGTGTATTTATTCATTTCTTTATTATCGGATGGACAGAAGCTTCTCCAATTTCCATCAATTTTATATTCCCAACAAAAATTTGTATAATAAGAGATTTTAAAAACATCTTCATACCCAACAATTCCATAACAAAACAATTTGTTTTTCACTGCGTTGATATTGGTAATTTCTTCACTTTTAAGAACTTTCATATATTTAAACTCTCTATTTTCTCCGGGACCAATCACAACGCTACCTTTAATAATTTCAGATTTAAAAATGTCAATATCTATAGGCACGAAATCGCAAATTACTCCGAAACTAATAAAAATAGCCGCCGTTTTTCCATGATTATGGGCGATCTCTTTATATTCACACTGATTATTCATGGCGTCAATACGACCTTGAACTTTTATAAAAATATTAGGTCTTTCGGAAACAATTTGATGCTGTATGGTTTTCTCTGTAACTATAACGCTTTTCCGCAACTGAATTCCCTGCCAGAGAAAAGTAACGAATTGCATCAATCCGACAGCAACAAGAAGTCCAGTGAAGACAGCCAACCAAAAATCGGTCTTAGATTTGGAATCTTTTTTATTTGTTTTCTCATAACAGTTTATGCTACCTATCGCAGTGTCAATTTTGCTTGCGCTGATAGATATGCTTTGAGCAATTTTATTTTCTTTATTGGAATCATTTTTTATTTGGTTGGAGCTTGGACTTGGATTAGTATGGGGCTTCTCTACAGTGGCTGGATTAACCCTAATCATTGGTGGAGCTTTAACTGGCTCGGATGATTGAGCATTGATTAATAAAGAAAAAATCAATATCGCGACGAAACATTTAATCATATTTCTTCTCTCCTGAAAAATTTATCGCCATGTCTAATATAAATTCTCTCCAAGATGCAATCAACGAATGCGCGAAGACGGGCCGGTGCGTGGTCATGGAGTGTATCGGCGATTACGGCAAGGTCGATCTCAAGGGGTGCCAGCTGGAGCGTAATGGCGTACTGGTTTACGTGTGTCCGAGGTGAAATTGATCTTTGAAAATTTGGGGTTATCGAAGGGATAGGGAAAGCGGGGCTTGCAGGCCAAGCGCCCTATATTTCTTTTTCGTCTTAATGCGTCGTCCGGTGGTGAAGGCCGTTTCCCTCGCAGTGGGTCATCGCGCAGAAATAGTGTCTCCAATGGTCTTTCTCGAAGACTTTGAGGTGTCGGTTATTCTTGATTAAAATAATGATTCAATTGCAAAAAAGGTTTGTCTCCGTAAATATCTCTTTCTTCTTTTTTGTACCGGCTATATGCCTCGCTTGCTTGCTCGATTACTCTTTTATCGTTTTGATTAAGCAAATCGAAATAGGTATTGCATAACCCTTCAAGACGATCAAACAGCTTAGAGTGATCTATCATAGTTTGGTTTAACAAGGCGTTTGTTTTTGATAATCTATCATTTTCTTTTACGGCTGTTTCCAATACTTTGTCGTGTGCCTTTTTATATTCAACCAACTCGTTATAGTTTTCATCGCGATCTTTTTGGAACTGGATTTTTTCTCGTTTTGCTTTAAAGGTGCATGTCCATAAATAAATTACCGTGGCAATATATAAGCCCCAAATAACTATTTTTAATGCGAAAATCATTTTTGAAACTCCAATGCTAATTGACGAATCTGGCAAACACATTACCGAAAATGCCGCGACAGCTATTCCAAATATCGCTATTAAATTGGTCGGAGTTGTCCATTCATTTACTTTCATCTTTCACCCTCTCTATCGCAAGCGGCCATCAGGCTACTTGTCGAAAATAATCAGTGATTCAGCCGCCCCTGCTATTTCTTCATTTTTTACCTATAAGGTATTTCAAAATCGATAGGATAAAAAAATATCAATTTCCTCTATAAAATATACTCGTAAAAACGATGAAACGCGATTCTTTTTCTTGCCGCATTGCGAACCGTCATGCGCATGGTCGCGAATTTGACAATTAT
>Ga0182017_10000372_pt1 | contig 34988 bp, 29 predicted proteins | sample 712E3DmetaG_FD_120492 | JGI IMG/M metagenome (GOLD analysis project Ga0182017, IMG submission 120492) | Permafrost microbial communities from Stordalen Mire, Sweden - 712E3D metaG | ecosystem: Environmental > Terrestrial > Soil > Wetlands > Permafrost | place: Sweden: Stordalen | collected... | reverse complement strand
CTTGGCATTGAGCGCGTATTCGTACTCATTACCGGCTCCCGGCGGGAGACTGGACGCAGGGACAAGCGCTAGCGACGCAAGCCCGAAACGACCAGAACCCTCGCCGGATGGCGAGGGTTTTTTCGTGACCAGGCAAGACCTAAGATCGAGGGGTGAAGCCCTCGATCCGGGGGAAGGGCAGGAAGGGACGTGGCAATGGGCAGCAAAGGGGACGACGCACGGGCCATTGGCACCGCGCGTGAAGGCGGTTCGCGTAGCACGGCGGCAGCCTCGGCGACCGGCGGAACGCCAGCCGTCGCGGTGCCGGCCGGTCGCGAGCGCATCAACCATATGCCCGGTGCCGGCACGGCCCGCGCCGAGGCGATCAGCGCCGGCCGCCGCGAGATGCTCAACGATGCCCACCGCAACGAGATCAAGACCCTGGCCGAGCGTGGCCTGAGGCGGCCCCGCATCGGCGCCGACGCCGTTTGCGAGTCCCTGCTCCGTCAGGGCGTGGACGTCTGGTTCGGATACCCGGGCGGCGTTGTCCTGCCCCTCTACGACGTCCTGGGCGACTATCCCGAGCTGCGCCACATCCTGGTCCGTCACGAGCAGGGCGCCGCCCACGCCGCCGACGGCTACGCCAGAGCCACCGGCGAGGTGGGCGTCTGCCTGGGCACTTCCGGCCCTGGGGCCACGAACCTGGTCACCGGCATCGGCAATGCCATGCTCGACTCGATCCCGATGGTCGCCATCACCGGCAACGTCGTCGCCTCGCTGCTGGGCAAGGATGCCTTCCAGGAGATCGACATCACCGGCATCACATTGCCCTGCACCAAGCACAACTACCTGGTCCGCGACGCCAACGACATTCCGCGCGTCTTCGCCGAGGCCTTCCACATCGCCCGGACCGGCCGGCCCGGACCGGTCCACATCGATCTGACCAAGGACGCGCTCATGGGCGTCTGCTCGGCCGAACATCCGGAGACGCTCGATCTGCCCGGCTTCAAGCCGACGCTCGAGGGCAACTTCCGGCAGGTCAAGCTCGCCGCCGCCGAGATCGCCAGGGCGAAGCGACCGGTCATCCTGGCCGGCCACGGCGTCCTGATTTCCGATGCCACCGAGGAGCTCAGGGAACTGGCCGAAAAGGCTCAGATCCCCGTGGCTCACACGCTCCTCGGCGTCAGCGCGATGGACGAGACGCACCCGTTGAGTCTCGGCTTCGTCGGGATGCACGGCTGGAAGCACGTCAACAAGGCCATCCAGTCGGCCGACCTGCTGATCGCCCTGGGAATGCGTTTCGACGACCGCGTCACCGGCCACGTGCCCACCTTCGCGCCGTACGCCCGGATCATCCATGTCGACATCGATCCGGCCGAAATCGGCAAGAACGTGGCCGTGGAGATCCCCATCGTCGGCGACGTGAAGCGGGTCCTGACGGCGCTGTTGCCGCAGGTTCAACCCGTCACCGCGGCGGAACGCGCCGACTACCTCCACGAGATCGCCGAGTGGCGGGCCGAATCGGAGAAGGCTCCGTGGCACGGCGCCGGAGCGTGGCGCAACGGCCAGCTCTCGGCCGACTTCGTCGTCTGCAAGATCGGAGAGGCCTCAGGCCACGACGCGACCATCGTCGCCGACGTGGGCCAGAACCAGATGTGGACCGCTCGGTACGCCGGCTTCCGCCGGCCCAAGAGCCACATCAGCTCCGGCGGTCTCGGCACGATGGGCTTCGGCCTGCCGGCGGCGATGGGCGCGGCGATCGGTCGCCCGGACAAGGAGACGTGGGCCATCGTCGGCGACGGCGGCCTGCAGATGACCGTCCAGGAGTTGATGACCCTCGTCCAGGACCAAATCCCGGTCAAGATCGCCCTGCTCGACAACCACAAGCTGGGCATGGTCCGGCAGTGGCAGGAGTTGGTCTACGCGGGCAACTACCACTCGTCGCACCTCCTGGGCCCCGACTGGTGCAAACTGGCCGAGGCCTACGGCATGCCGGGCTTCCGCGCCGAGACGCCGGAGGAGGTGGAGGGCGCGATCGCCGCGGCCCGAGCCGTCAATGGGCCGGCCCTGGTCCATTTCGTAATCGCCGAACAGCAGAACGTCTATCCGATGATGCCCGCCGGCAAGGGCCTCTCGGATCTGCTCGAGGAACAGTTCGAGGAGCCCAAGCAATGAGCGCGTCCGGTCAGACTCCCGGCGGCAACGCCGATCCGGCTCAGCCGGCGCCGGCCCATACCGCAGCCCCGCCTCGGGCAATGCCCGGCCACGGCGAGGCGCATCGCCACGTACTGGTGGCGATCGTCCTCAACAAGCCAGGTGTCCTGAACCGGGTCGCCAGCCTGATGAGGGCGCGCAACTTCAACATCGAGACTCTCGCTGTCAGTCACACTGATCAGCCTGAGGTGAGCCGCATGACGATCACGCTGCGCGGGGACGACGTGGCGGTCGAGCAGGCGGCCAAGCAGCTCTACCGGCTCATCGACGTGCTCAAGGTCCAGGACGTCACCAGCGACCCGACCGTCGAGCACGAGATCGCGCTGATCAAGGTCCGCGCCGACGAGCGCAATCGCGGCGAGGTCCTGACCATCGCGGAGATGTACAAGACCAAGGTTGTGGATCTGGCGGCCGAGTCGCTGATAGTCGAGGCGACCGGTACCGAGTCCGAGGTGGACGCGTTGATCGCGCTCCTTCGCGGTTTCGGCATCAAGGAGCTCGTCCGCTCGGGTACCGTCGTCATGTCCCGGGGTGCCGGGTCGATCGAGGAGGCAGTCAAGCGATGACCGCACGCATGTACTACGACAACGATGCCGATCCCAAGGCCCTCGCCGGCCAGAAGATCGCCATCATCGGCTACGGCAGCCAGGGCCACGCCCACGCCCAGAACCTGCACGACTCGGGCTACGACGTCACCGTCGTGGAGGCCAACCCGAAGGCTCGGTCGCTCGCCGACGAGGCCGGTCTCAAGACCGCCGACATCGCCGATGCCGTCAAGGCCGCCGACGTGATCATGATCCTGGTCCCCGACACCATCCAGAAGAAGGTGTACGAGGAATCGATCCTGCCGAACATGCACGCCGGCCAGCTGCTGATGTTCGCCCACGGCTTCAACATCCGCTTCGACCGCATCAAGCCCGGCGCGGGCATCGACGTCGGCATGGTCGCCCCCAAGGGCCCGGGCCACCTCGTCCGCTCAGTCTTCGAGCAGGGCGGCGGCGTTCCGGCGCTCTTCGCCGTCGAGAAGGACGCCACCGGCACCGCTCGCGCGCGCGTACTTGCTTATGCGCGTGGAATCGGCGCCACCCGAGCCGGCGTCCTCGAGACCACCTTCAAGGAAGAGACCGAGACCGATCTCTTCGGCGAGCAGGTTGTCCTGTGCGGTGGCGTCACCGAGCTGATCCGCAACGGCTTCGAGACTCTGGTCGAGGCGGGCTACCAGCCCGAGCTGGCCTACTTCGAGGTCATGCACGAGCTCAAGCTGATCGTGGACCTGTTCTACCGGGGCGGCATGAACTTCATGCGCTTCTCGGTCAGCGACACGGCCGAGTACGGCGACTACGTGTCCGGTCCACGCATCATCGACTCCCACGTTCGGGCGACGATGAAGCAGGTTCTGACCGAGATTCAGGACGGCAGCTTCGCGGCGGCATGGATCGCCGAGAACGAGGCCGGCCAGCCCAACTTCAAGAAGATGCGCGAGCGCGGGCGCGACCACCAGATCGAGCAGGTCGGGGCTTCGCTGCGCGCGGCCATGCCGTTCCTCAACCCCGTCGTAGTCGTAGACGGCCAGCCACAGGCTGCCGCCAAGAACAAGGGCTGAACCCTACCGTGACCGATCCCTCGAACGCAGCGGCCGGAAACGCCCCTGCCGGCACTACCTACAACCTCGTGTTCGTTCCCGGCGACGGGATCGGACCCGAGGTCATCGCGGCCGGCCGCCGCGTTCTCGAGGGCGCGGGTCGGATCTTCGGGTTCGGCTTCAACTGGCAGGAGATTCTCATCGGCGGCACGGCGATCGACGCCTACGGCGTGCCGCTGCGCGACGAAGACATGGGCCGCTGCCGCGAGGCCGACGCCGTCTTCTTCGGCGCCATCGGCGACCCGAAATACGACGACCCCAAGCTCAAGGTCCGCCCCGAGCAGGCGCTCCTGGCGCTTCGCAAGGGACTGGGCCTGTACGCCAATCTGCGGCCGGTTTCGGTGCAACCGGTGCTGCGGGCCAGCTCGCCGGTCAAGGAGTCGCTCCTCGAAGGCGTCGACATGATGATCGTCCGCGAGCTGACGGGCGGCCTCTACTTCGGCAAGCCCTCCGAGCAGCGCGACGGGCCGAACGGGCGCGAGGTTGTCGACACGCTTTTCTATACCGAGGGCGAGATCCGGCGGGTCGTGCGGCTCGCCTTCGACCTTGCTCGGGGCCGGCGCAAGAAGTTGACCAGCGTCGACAAGGCCAACGTCCTGTCGTCGAGCCGGCTGTGGCGGACGATCGTCGATGAGGTCAAGGTCGAATACCCGGACGTGGCCGTCGAGCACCGGCTGGTCGACGCCTGCGCCATGACACTGATCCAGCGACCGGCCGTCTTCGACGTGCTGGTCACCGAGAACTTGTTCGGCGACATCCTCTCGGACGAAGCCAGCGTTCTGGCGGGGTCGCTGGGGATGCTGCCGTCGGCGTCGATCGGCGAGAAACGGACCGCTCACGGGCTGCACGGCCTGTACGAGCCGATCCACGGCTCCGCGCCCGACATCGCCGGCAAGGACATCGCCAATCCACTGGCCACGATCCTGTCGGGGGCGATGCTGCTGCGCTGGTCTCTGGGCCAGACTGCCGCGGCCGAAGCCATCGAGCGGGCCGTGACCGCCGTCCTGACCGAGGGCTACCGGACGCCGGACCTCATGCCCGCCACCGGCGGCGTCAAGGGATTGAAGCCCGTGGGGACGCAGCAGATGGGCCAGGCCGTCCTGGCGGCGCTGATGGAGTCGGCCGGTGTGAGAGTGAAGTCGTCGGTTTGGGTCGCAGGTGGCTCTACCGGGTCGGGAGCCACCCAATGAGTCCGCAGAACAATCGCGTAGTCCTCTACGACACGACCCTGCGCGACGGCACCCAGCGTGAGGGCCTGATCGTCTCGCTGGCCGACAAGATCAAGATCGCCCGCCGACTCGACGACTTCGGGCTCGCCTACATCGAAGGTGGCTGGCCGGGGTCCAACCCGAAGGACGTCGACTTCTTTGCCGCCGCGCAGTCGATGACCTGGAAGAACGCCAAGCTCGCCGCCTTCGGCTCGACCCGGCATCGAAACAACCGCGCCGAGTCGGACCCGAACCTGGTGGCCATCGTGGCCGCCGGCACGCCGGTCGTGACGATCTTCGGCAAGAGCTGGCTGCTGCATGTCCGCGAGGTTCTCGGGGCCACGCCCGAGCAGAACCTGGAGATGGTGGCCGACTCGATCGCATATCCCGTGGCCGCCGGACGTGAGGCGATCTACGACGCCGAGCACTACTTCGACGGCTACAAGGACGACCCGACCTACGCCCTGGCTACTCTTCGGGCGGCGCGAGACGCCGGCGCCGGGACGCTGGTCCTGTGCGACACGAACGGTGGGACCCTGACCGACGAGTTGGCGGAGATCGTGCGGGCCACACTGGCGGCACTGGCGGGCGACGCCGGCCGGCCGGACGTAGTCCTTGGCATCCACACCCACAACGACTCGGAGCTGGCAGTCGCGAACTCTCTGGCGGCGGTTGCCGCCGGTTGCCGCCACGTCCAGGGCACGATCAACGGCTACGGCGAGCGCTGTGGCAACGCCAATCTGGTCAGCATCCTGGCGGACCTCGAGCTCAAGACGCCGTACGAGCCGGTCCCGGCCGGCAAGCTCGGCGAGCTGACCGAGATGTCCCGCTATGTGGCCGAGATCGTCAACATCGCCCCGGACGATCACCAGCCGTACATCGGCCGGTCGGCGTTCGCCCACAAGGGCGGCGTCCACGGCGCCGCGACGGCTCGCGCCAGCAGCGCCTACCAGCACGTCGACCCGGGCGCCGTAGGCAACGTCATGCGCCTGGTGGTCAGCGAGCTGGGCGGCAAGGCCAACACCCAGATCCGCGCCGAGCAGCTCGGCCAGCAGCTCGACGGCGTGGACCCCAAGGCCCTCAGTCAGATCATCAAGCAGCTCGAGGCCGACGGCCTGGCCTTCGAGGGGGCCGAAGCCTCGTTCGAATTGCTCGTTCGGCGCCAGAAGGCGGGCTACGAGCCGCCCTTCACGCTGTGCGACTTCACGGTCCTGGTGGAGCAGCGCGGCGGCGCAGAGTTGCTCTCCGAGGCCACGGTCAAGGTCGAGGTCGCGGGCGAGGTGCTCCACACCGCCGCCGACGGCAACGGCCCGGTCAACGCCCTCGACACTGCCTTGCGCAAGGCGCTGGGCGCCTTCTACCCGCAGCTCGACGCGGTCCATCTGGTGGACTACAAGGTCCGCATCCTCGACAGCGGCGAGGCGACCGGCGCCCACACTCGAGTCATCATCGATTCGTCCAACGGCGCCCTCGAGTGGTCGACGATGGGCGGCGGAACGAACATCATCGCCGCCTCGTGCGTTGCCCTGTGCGACTCGCTCGAGTACGCCATCTGGAAGACCGGCGCGGAGGTGCGGCGGCGCGACGAGCGCCACTTCACCACGGCAGCCCAACCAAACGGGACGGCATCGGTCGCCCTGCCGCGGCCCGAGTAGCTCGAAGGAGGGGAGATGGCATCGCCGGCGTCCGGCGCCCCGCGCGTCGCCTTCCAGGGTGAGCCCGGCGCCTTCAGCGAGGAGGGCGTTCTGTCGGCCTTCGCCGCCCCGACGGCCGTGGCCCTGCCGACCTGGCGGGCCGTTTTCGAGGCCGTCCACGAAGGTTCGGTCGATGCCGGCGTCGTCCCGATCGAGCGGTCGAAGGGCGGCAGCGTCCGCGAGATCTACGACCTGCTCTTCGGGTTCGATGAGATTCGTATCGCGGCCGAAGTCACCGTCCCGGTTCATCTTGCCCTGCTGGCGATGCCCGGCCAGACGCTCGACGGGATCGAGCGGGTCTACAGCATCGCCCAGGCCCTGGACCAGGCCGACGAGTTCCTGCGCTCGCGGCCGTGGCAGGTCATGACCAGCTACAACACCGCGGGCGCAGCCAAGTCGATCGCCGACAAGGGCGAGATGGGCGCAGGCGCCGTGGCCTCGCCGCGCGTGGCTCCGCTGTACGGCCTCGAGATACTTGCGGCCGATATCCAGACGGGCGCCGCCAACCGGACCCGTTTCGCCGTCCTGGCCCGCGACCCGATCCCCGACGAGTTATTCGCCCCCGCGACCCTGGCCGGCCCGATGAAGACGACCCTGGTCTGGGCCGTCCGCAACGTTCCCGGCAGCCTGTACCGCTGCCTCGGCTGCTTCGCCGCGCGCAAGATCAACCTCTCACGCCTCGAGTCGAGGCCGAGCCGCGGCGTTCGCTGGGAGTACGTCTTCTGGGCCGACATGGACGCCGACCCCGAAGATCCAGACTGCGCGGCCGCCCTGGCCTCTCTCCTCCGCGAGGCGGTCATGGTCCGAGTGGCAGGCGTCTACCACCGAGCGGCCGAGGAGTAGAGCGCCGGCCGCGGTATCGGCGCGGCCGGGGTCGGCACGGAGCACTCGCATCGCGGCAGGGACCCTCGACGCCGCCCAGGCCATTCCGGGTCCCCCCTGGGGTTGGCCATTGGTCGTCCCCTCGAGTCACCGACTCAAGCGCGGAAGGCTGGGACTATCTGTGGTCGAGGGCGTTGCTCCACAGCAACCTAATCCACGTCAATAGGATGACTAACGTACTGACCCATGCTAGTCTGCAGTCCAGTTGTTTGGCCATGCATCCGGCGGGTCTGATGCGGACCAACGTGACGGATCGTCCGTCCCGGCTGATTGAGTCGGAATCTGGAACGGGTTCACGCCCCCACGCGGCCGACCAAAAGTATCGGCCCCGACCGCCGCAGGGACATCCATTCGGCGGCGATTGCACTCGAAAAACTGGTTCATATGAAGGAGAGAAAGTGAAACTGCAGTTCAAGAAGCGACGGCTCATTCCGGTGGCAATCGCCATGGCGGCGGTCATCGCCGTCAGCGGTGTCGCCTATGCGTATTGGACGGCGACCGGCTCCGGCGCCGGAACCGCCCAGGCTGGCACTCCGAGCAGCCTGACCGTCAATCAGACCAGCACCATCACCGGGCTGTACCCGGGCGGACCCGCCCAGGCGCTCAGCGGCAACTTCGACAATCCGAACGCGTACTCGGTCAACGTCACGGCCGTGACAGCATCCGTTGGTTCGGTCAGCGGCAATCCGGGAACCTGTGCCACGACCAACTTCGTGGTCGCCGGAACCTCGAACGTGCCCGGCTCGATCGCAGCCGGGAACGGTACAGGGGCGTGGAGCGGCCTGACTGTCCAGCTCGTCGAAACGGGCGCCAACCAGGACGGCTGCAAGGGAGCGACGGTCCACCTCGTCTACTCCGCTTCTTAGCGACACGGCACGAGCGGGGCGGCTCCCAACCGGGCCGCCCCTCTCTAGCCAGCCCCATCGGGGGCGATAAGGAGTATCGAGAGGACCTGGCCAGATGATGGGCGAGTCACGAGGCAGAGAACCCAAGAAGGACAGACGGCGGCGCGCGCTTCTGTTCCTTCTCTTCCTGCTGATTCCGTTCGCCCTGGGGGGTCTCACGGTGGAGTGGCTCCACGGCGGATCCAACTCCTTCGCGCAAATCACGCCGTCGGTCTCGGCAGGCGCTTCGCCGACTCGTTCCGCCTCAGGTTCACAGGCCGTTGGTGGTGTTGAGGCGACGCTGGGGCCGCTGCCGTCCTCGGTCGGCGGCGGGGACGGCGGGGCTCAACTTGGTGGTGCCGCCTTCAGCATCACCGGCGGTGTGGGGAACCTCATGCCCGGAGTGGCGACGGCGATTCCGCTCACGCTGACCAATCCGAACGGCGTGCCGATCTACGTCACAGCGTTGACCGTGAGCGTAGCGGCGGACAGCACTCCGCCCGGCTGCGGCAGCGCGAGCAACGTCCAGCTCACCCAGTCGAACGCGTCCAGCGGCGACCCGATCACCGTCCCCGCCGGAGGCACCGTGACCCTGAGCAGCGCGCCGCGCGCGCCGCAGATCACCCTCCTCAACCTGCCCGGGGTCAACCAGGACGTCTGCAAGAACAAGAGCTTCGCCCTGACCTACAGCGGAAGTGCCCGTTCGTGAACACGGCGGCCGCCTCTCGGACTCGCCGGAGACTGTTCGGGAAGCACGCTTGGCTTGCCGTGCTGGGTGGCCTGGTAATGACGCTCGCGATGACCGGGGTCGTCGATGCTTACTGGACAACGAGCGGGACGGGAAGCGGCAGCGGCCCTGTCGCAACGCTCGCCGCTCCCACGCTAAGCGCAAGTGCCGGATCCGGGACGGCGACCCTGACCTGGACGGCCGTCACGCCGCCGGGATCGGGCTCTGTCGCCTACTACGTCCTGAGGGATGGCGGGAGTCCTGCCGGCAACTGCCCGACCCAGGCGGCGCCGGCTTCAGTTCTGACCTGTACCGACAGCGGGCTGAGCGTTGGTCCCCACGCCTACACGGTGACGGTGGTGTACCACTCCTGGACGGCAAGGAGCTCACCGGCGACGGTCACCATCGTGGTCGTCCCGACCGTGGCGTTCTTAAGCATTCTCGCGCCCAGTGGCGACGGCTACCTCTATGACACGATCAGTGGGACAGGCTTCCTGCCCGGCGCACACGTCGTCCTCATCACATACGCGTTCGGTAGCCCCATACCGATCGCTCTCGCTGGCTATGGCCTGAACCCGACCTCCGCCGCGGACGGGACATTCTCCACCTCGTTCGAGGAGAACTGTCTGGACGGGAATCTCGTCAGGCAGTACACAGACATGCCAGTGACCGTAGTGGCTACGGACGGCACGAACAGCGCGACCGGTAGTGGCACCATCGTCTGCAGCCTGATGGTTCGCCAGTAGCGATCCGCAGTCGCATGGGCTCCGACCCCGATGCCCCTGATTGCGCCGCCGCCCTACCGCCGCGGGGCCTCGCGGCGCATCCGCTGCAGGGCGAAGATGTGGCGGATGATGCGGTCTTGGGCGCCGTCGGAGATGGCAACGAATTGGACGGCGATCAGCGTCCGCGGCGGACGGGGCGACCTGGGCGGGGGCAATGGGCGGCCGTCGGGGGCCAGGTCCGTGCCGTCCTCCACTCGTAGCACGTCGGCCTCCGCCAGCACGGCGTCCGAGCCTATCTGGATCCTGAGCTCGAGGGCGTCGCCCTTCGCGACCGTTTCCCTGGCCGGCGCTCTGGCCATGAACTGGAGACCGCCGGCACTGATGTTGGTCGTCTTTCCCTCGCCGGTGAGCCCCGCGCTGCCGATATCGCTCTGGCTCACGATCGTGTATTCGATCGGGCAGTCGGTGTCCAGCCGCAGCTGGGCCCGGCGCTGGATGAGCCGGAGGTCGGAGGGCATCTCGATCGCGAAGAGCCGCGACTGTTTGAGTCCCAGGCGACTCAAGAATGTGGCGGCCGCAACCATGCCGACGTCGTCGCGGCGAAAGGTCAGAGCCACGGGGTCGCCCGGGCGCAGCATCTCGAGTTGCGAGTCGGGCCTGACCAGGCCCAGCCACAACGCCCGCGGCATGACGTTGACCACGACGGCACGGAACCCGACCACTCTCGCGTCGCACTCGGCTTCGACGAGGACCTGGTCGTGGACCGCGGGCATCCGGGGTGTGTCGATCATCGTGTCGCGACCGCGTTGCTCATGAGTTGATTGATCGCCGTGTTTGACGCGGCCTGCCGATGGCCGGCATCTCTCGGCCGGGGCAGGCTCGAACCGGCTCGAGCGGGGAAACGACGCCGTTGGACCGCTCGCTGGGCCTTCAAACGGGGAGTCGGACCCGCCGGCGGGCCCCTTGAGATGAACGGACGACCTACCCCGTTCTACGGAAGAATCGCCGATTCGGACCCTGCCCCGGTACACCATTGGTCCCGGTGCGCGCACCTAACCCGTTCGGGGTCTTCGTGGCGGCCGTTTACCGCCGCAGGTCCCGGTGCACGCGGTCAACCCAATCGGTGCGAAGTTTTGACACTTGAGCTAACTAAAGTACCAGCAGCGCCTGCTCCGAGGTCCGGTTGTGAGGCACCAATTACGGGGGTTTGATGGACTCACCGCGCTGGGTTGATTGTCTTCCCCGGTGTCTCAAGGCACCGAGAGGCACCTTCCCGGACAAACCGGCCGGAGCCCCCCGCCCCGGCTCAACCGAAGGAACTGTATATGGACGACTATCAGAAGCCCCGCCGACGCAGGCGTGGCCTCCTCGCCCTGCTCATGGCAGGTACGGCAATCATGGCCGCGACCGGCGCCACGTTCTCATTGGCACTCTTCACGAGCAGCGTCGCCGTAGGCGGCAACGGCTTCACGACCGGCACGATCGTGCTCGGAGTCAGCGTTGGCGGCAACGCCGCGCCGCCGGCGATCATCTTCACCGCGGGCGCGATGATGCCAAATGACAACGTTCCCGCGCTGGTTCCTGGGCAGGCCGTGCTGATCAGCAATAGCGGCACGGCACAGCTGCGCTACGCCATCTCGGGCACTTCCACCAATCCGGACACCAAGGCTCTCAACACCGCTCTGCTCATCATCGTGCGCCAGCCCGACGGCAATGCCGGAGCCAGCTGCGCGCTCTTCACGGGCAACGTGCTGTTCAACGCCGTGGTCCCGACGGCGGGAGTCAACATGGTTGGCAACCCGCTCGCGGGCAACCAAGCCGGCGACCGTACCCTCAACTCCGGAGCCAGCGAGACGCTTTGCTTCAAGGCTTCTCTGCCACAGGCTACGGGCAACGCCTTCCAGGGCGCTACGTCGACGTACACCTTCACATTCGCTGCCGAACAGACGGCCAGCAACCCGTAACTTGACGGCTGCACCGACGCCGGCCTGGCCCGTTCTCACGGGCCATGGCCGGCCGTCCGGCTTCCCGATGGGAGCCACGGAGGAAACCATGAAGACGGCAGCGCGATGGATCCGCCGGCTGCTCGATCTGGCCCTTATCCTCCTGGTTCTGGCCGTGCTCGGACTCGTACTGGCGATCAACGTCGGTCCCCGGCTCGGTCACCAGGTCGTCATCATCCGAGGCGGCTCGATGGAGCCGGCAATCCCGCTCGGATCGGCGATCGAAGTCTCACAGGTTCAGCCTGCCGATCTTCGCGCCGGCGACATCGTCACGCTGAAGGAGACGAACGGCACGATCGTCTCCCATCGCGTCAGCCGAGTGGTCCAGCTGCCCGACGGCCTCTATATCGAGACCAAGGGCGACGCCAACCCGACTCCCGACCCCGTTCTGGTGTCGGCGAGCGCGGTCGTCGGGCGCGTCGATTTCGCCGTGCCCGGTGCCGGCTATCTCGCCTACCTGCTGACCATGCCGACCGGCCTGCTCTCGATCCTGAGCCTGGCCTTCATGCTGCTCTTCGCGATCTGGCTGCTGGAGGACCTCGAAGGGAGCGGCATCCCGGAAGGCTACGAGTACGAGAGCGAGCTGGCCCGACTCCTCGACTCCCAGCGCTCGCACGACCTAATAGGCTGACCATGCGTCGACTGCGCCTCCGGGCGGTCCTGATCCTGGCTCTGGCAGGGGGCACGATGCTGTCCGCCGGAGTCGGCTCGGCGCTGGCGATCTTCGACGCCACATCGTCGGTGGGCAGCAACGCCTTCACGTCGGGGACTTGGGCCTACTACCTGCACAACAACCCCACGCCGCCGACCGCCAACACAGCGGCCCAGTACAACCTGACGATGACCTCGACGGTGCCGAGCGCCGCGTTCCTCTACAGCTACGACAACAACAACGCGAACCGCCCCGGCCGCGGGATCACGCGAGCCAACCCGCCGAGCGCCGGGCTGGCCACGGCCTACCGATATGTGAACTGGCGGACGCCGGCCCTCGCGGCGGGCCTTGCCCTGAGTGGAACCGTGACGGTCGACATCTGGTCCGCTACCAACACCGCGACCGCCGGCAGGACCGGCTCGCTCATCGTCTACGTACGCGACTACAACCCAACCGCCGGCACCTACGCCGAGATCTCCAACGCCACGTACACCGCCGCATACGCCGCGGGCCGGGCCTACTACCACACGGACATCTCGGTCGCCGTCCCGACGACCACGATCGCGGCCACCCACATGCTCGAAGTGAAGATCGAATCGCCGCGGGCGACCTCTCAGAACAACATGCTCGTGGCGTACGACACGACGGCCTATCCGTCGTTCGTGCGCGTCCGCTAGGCTTGGCCACGCGGGCGCGGTCCCAGGCGAGGTGAGCGTGAGCGGCGACTCTCTCTCGGGTCAGGCAGAACGGGTTCGTCGACGCGCCGCAGATCTCGCTGCCGGGCTCTCCCGAACAGCGCGGCGTTCCTCGACGATCGCCCAGGAACGGGCGGTGCTGCGCATGCTGGGCGTTGATGGCCTCGATCGGTCCGGTCGACCGCTCGCTGCGTCGCTGGCGGAGCGATACTGCGGCTCCGACGCCGGCCGTCTGGCACGAGGCGTGCTCCTGCCCTTCGTCGTCGCCATGCTCGAGTACGATGCGCCGGCGCGCGAGCTCGCCCTCGACATCGCCGCCCGCGCCATCGACCTGGGGCTCGAAGCCGAACTCCTGGAGCGTCCCGATCGGCTGGCCGCCGCTGAGAAGAGAGCAGCGCAGCTCCTGGGCGCGGCGCTGGCCCGTTTCGACGCGAACCGCACCGCCGCGCGCGAGATGCGCGATGTCCTGGGCCAGCCGGGCGAGCCGTGGCTTGGCGTCGCACTGCAGGCCACCGAGGTCACGGCGGCTGCGGCTGAGGCCCGAGCGCTGGTTGCCGACGGCGCGGACGTACTGCAGGTCCGCGTGCCGATCAGCTGGGAGTTTGCCGAGGCACGGCGGCATGCCGGTCTCGACACGCCCGGCGCCTTCGAGCTCGAAACGCCGGCGCGAGGCAAACAGGTGCGCCGAGGCGATCATGGTCGGCGTGCCGCGTCTTCGCGTCCGGCGACGCATCAGGCGGCGCATACGACCCCGGCCGGGAGCCAGCGCGGCCTCGCCGCGCTGCGGAAAGCCGTCGACGAGGCGGCCGCGCAACGGCGCTGCTACGCCAGCATGATGACCGTGACATCCGCCTTCGCCGCGCCGGAGCAGGCGGTGGTGGCCGCCTTCGAGAGGATCGACCTCGTCGCCGCCGACCCGATTCGCGAGATCGTTGAGGACAACCTCGACCCCGAGCGAGCGCTCGCCGACCACGCCTTCGCTCACCGCCTGCAAGCCCGGGCGGGCTGTCGCGTGGTGGTCGGAGCCGGGCCGCTCGCCCTCGGTGCGGACCTCGCCAGCGGCATTCCCGCCGATGCGGCAACGCGCGCCGGCCGCGCCCTTGCGCTGCAGGTTCTGGGCGTGGAGCTGGCTCTGGCCGATGGGCTGCCGGCCGATCGCCTGATGCTCGGCGCGGTACCGGCCTGGGCCGGCGGCGAGGGCGACGCCGGCTCGATATTCCTCGGGGCCTGGCTTCGGCGCGTCGTCTTCGCCGACCAGCGGCTCATCGTCGACGGGCTCGCGGGTTGGCCGGACTCGCCGGGAGAGGCCGCCTCGATCGCGTCTGCCTTGACGGGAGCGGCCGCCTCGATCGTCCTGGCGCCGCGCGTTCCAGGTAGCGTCTCGGTCGTGGCAAAGGACCTCGAGGCCGCCGCGAAAACCGCCCGAGCGCTGCGCGGCGCCCTCAGTGACGGCAACTTGCACGGCGATGCCGCGGAGCTTGCCGGTAGGATCGTCGCGACCGCCGATGCCGTCCTCGTCAAGCTTGCGGCCGAAGGGTGGGGGAGCCTGCTCGGGCCGGCCGGCCGTGGTGTCGATGGCGAGCGGCTGGGCGGGTCCGCGATCGTGGAGCGCGCCAGCGGCCCGACTTCTGGAGCCAGGCTGCTGGGGGATCTGGTCTAGGACGCCGGTGCTAGCATGCCCGAGGCTGCCGGGGGATCGGAGCTTGGGAGAAGAAGCTGAGCAATACCAACGAGCGGGCGATCGAACTCGCCGGTCGGCGGGCGCCCCTCGTCGCCGTTCTGGGCGCGGCCGCTCTGATGGTCTCCTGGCTCAGCATCGTCTACTTCGCCGAGCCGTGGGGTAAGTCGGCGCTGCCGTCGGGCATGGACTCCTTCTGCTACTGGGTGCCCACACTGGCCGATCCCTACCTGCACTCCAACTGGAACGACCAGATCGCCTACCCGTATTCGCCCGCCTTCCTGCAGCTTCTGCAGCCGATTCGGGTGCTGCCGTGGCAGGCCTTTGCCGGCGTCTGGGCGGCGATCCTGATGGCCGCCATGAGCTACCTGACGGGCCCGCGCCTGATCCTGCTGGGCCTCGCATTCTTCGGCCTGATGGAGATATGGGGCGGCAACATCGAACTGCTCGTCGCCCTGGCGGTCGTGGTCGGCTTTCGCTGGCCGGCCGCCTGGTCGTTCGTGCTGCTGACCAAGATCACGCCCGGCATCGGGCTGCTGTGGTTCGCCGTTCGGCGCGAGTGGCGCTCGCTGGCTCTCGCTCTGCTCGCGACCGCCGCGATCGTGGCCGTCTCGTACCCGCTGATGCCCGATGCGTGGCAGAGCTGGCCGCAGGTGCTGGCGAAAAACGTCGGCAAGAACGGGACCTGGGCCTCGGTGCCCGTGCCCTTCCTGGTCAGGTTTCCGGTTGCGATAGCCCTCGTCGTATGGGGAGCCAGAACCGACCGCCGCTGGACGGTCCCGGTATCGGTCATGCTGGCCCTGCCGGCGCTGTGGTACGGCGGCCTCTCCATCATGCTGGCTACGCTGCCGCTGGTTGGGGCCCGGTCCTGGGCCGACGTGCGGCGCGTCCTGACCGAGGGCAGAGCGGAACTCGGTCGTGACCTCGCCAACGCTCACCTGCCGTGGCGTCGGCGCACCGCCGAAAAGGCCATCACCAGGGCCGATTGAGGTTCCGCCCGGCGCTCGGGCCGCCGTCCTCGTACAGTTGTACCAACAGTCACTCGTGACCGTAGCCCGGAGGAGCAATCGGTGCCAGACAGCTCTCCATTGCCGGTTCGTGAGGCCGCCTGGCCTACGCTTCACGTCTCGCGACACCCGGCCATCCTCCACAAGCTGCGGATCCTGCGGGACGAGAAGACCGAACCGAAGAAGTTCCGCGAAGTCGTTCGCGAACTGTCCTGGCTCCTCGGCTACGAGGCCCTGGCAGACGTCGAGGTCCGACCGGTCGAGGTCAGCACGCCGCTCGAGCGAACCGACGCCCACGAGCTCGGCGTTCGGATCGGCCTCGTCCCGATCCTGCGGGCCGGACTGGGCATGGTCGACGCCATGCTCGAGCTGATGCCTACGGCCGAGGTCTGGCACCTGGGCCTCTTCCGGGATGAGCGGACCCTTCGACCGGTGGAGTACTACAACAAGCTTCCGGACTCGGCCACCGTGGACCTGTGCCTGATCCTCGACCCGATGCTCGCGACCGGCGGCTCGGCCACCGCCGCGATCGAGGTGTTGAAGCGCTGGGGCGCCACGCGGATCAAGCTGGTCAACCTGATCGTGGCCCCGGAAGGCGTAGACGCCGTCACCTCCGCCCACCCGGATGTCGAGATCTACTGCGCCGCGGTCGATCGCCAGCTCAACGACAAGGGCTACATCATGCCCGGCCTCGGCGATGCCGGCGATCGCCAGTTCGGTACGGGGCGCCCGGACTAGGCTTCGCCGACGGCAGATCCTCGCCAAAGAGAAACGGGCGGCCGCGGGGCCGCCCGTTTGCGTTGCTGCGTGGGGTTTGGTCAGGCGGCGGGCGCCTCGGCCTTTGAGCCCATGCCGAACTTGTTGAGGATCTGGTAGATGAGCAGGGCGCCGATGCACGCCGTGCCGATGCCGCCGATCGAGAAGTCGCCCTGGGTGATGGCGAGGTTGCCCGCGCCCAGAGTCAGCGCGACGGCCATGGTGATGAAGTTCTTGTTGTCGGTGAAGTCGACCTTGTTCTCGACACAGATGCGAATGCCTGTGGTCGCGATCAGGCCGAAGAGGACGACGGCCATGCCGCCCAGGACCGGTCCAGGGATCGAGAGCACGAGCGCACCGAACATCGGCGAGAAGCCGAGCAGGATCGCAACGCACGCCGCGATGACGAAGACGAGGCTGGAGTAGATCTTGGTCACGGCCATGACGCCGATGTTCTCGGCATAAGTCGTGACGCCCGTGCCGCCGCCAGAGCCGGCGACGATGGTCGCGACGCCGTCGGCGAAGAAGGCGCGGCCGATGTACGGATCGAGGTCTTTGCCGGTCATCGCCGCAACCGCCTTGACGTGGCCCAGGTTCTCGGCGACGAGAACGATCGCGACCGGGGCGATCAGGGTCATGGCGTGCATGTCGAACGTCGGAGTTACGAACTTGGGCAAGCCCAGGAGCGGGGCGCTGGTAACGGCGTTGAAGTCGATGTGAGTTCCGCCGAGGTTGAGGACGTTGGACAGGACGAAATAGAGGACGTAGCCGAAGATGGCGCCTACGAGGATCGGCAGGCGACGGAGCATTCCGGGGGCATACACGGCCACGATCGCGATGACGAGCGCAGTGAGCAGGCCGACGAGGATGCCGAAGTTGTCGGCGATCTTGCCGGACCCGATCATGTAGTTGATCGCGGCGGGGGCGAGGTTGAGGCCGATGACGGCCACTACGGCGCCGGTCACGACCGGCGGCATCAGGAACTCGACCCACTTGTAGCCGACCGCCATGACCACCAGGCCGACGATAGCGTAGATGGCACCGCAGGCGATGATGCCGCCGAGGGCAGCGGGAATGTTGGGCGTCGGGCCACCGGCGATGGCCTCAGCCGACAGGACCACCGCGATGAACGAGAAGCTCGAGCCGAGATAGCTCGGGACTCGACCGCGGACGCAGATGAAGAAGATCAGCGTGCCGATGCCCGAGAAGAAGATCGCGGTGTTCGGGTTGAAACCCATGATGACCGGCGCCAGCACAGTCGCCCCGAACATGGCGAAGATGTGCTGGATGCCCAGCGCCACCGATTGCGCGGCCGGCGGCCGCTCGTCCGGGGCGATGATCCCTTCGCGCTTTACGGTCCACTGGAACATGCCACGGACATATCCGATGGCGGCAGCCATGAGCGAACCTCCTCCGACGATTGGCCATGTCCTCGGGCACAAACCAGCCTCCCCGCGAGCCGCCCGAGGTTGTGAGAAGGGTGGCAAGAACTGCGCCGCTTCGCTCGGTCTCGGCGCACTTCTGTGTTCGCAATATGTGGAGAACTGGGGCCGAGCGTGGGCGGCGCCGCGGACCAGTGGCCGCGGTCGGCGAGCCGCCGGCGCACCCGTAGGAACCTGCCCGCGACACCCGCGTGGTGGAGCAGCCGATCGCCCCCTGGGGTACGCCGCGTAATTCCGCTAGGATCCGTGTTACATGCCGCCCCGCAAAGCTCCCGCGAAACCGGTCAAGGCCAGGCCAGCGACCGGCGCGGCTGTGGCCGCGAAGAACGACGCTCCGCCCGCGGCCCCTACCGCTGTGGCCGCCCCGGCCGCGACTCCCTCACCAACCGCGCCCGCAGCCACCGGTCTGACCTCGTCCGAAGCGGCCGCGCGTCTCAAACGAGACGGGCCAAACGCTTTCGGCCACGAGGGCCGGCGCGGTCCGCTGAAGGTCCTGATCAGCCAGTTCGCCAGCCCGCTGGTCTTGATCCTCGTCGCCGCGAGCCTGGTCAGCTTCGCCGTCGACGACAAGGTTGGGGCCAGCGTCATCCTGACCATCGTGGCCATGAGCGCCTTGCTCGGCTTCGTTCAGGAAGCCCGCTCCGAGGCGGCGGTGGCGGCCCTCCAGGCCCGGCTGGCATTGCGCGCCACGGTCATGAGGGACGGGAAGCAGCAGGAAATCCAGATCACCGATGTCGTGGTGGGGGATGTGGTGGTTCTGGGCGCCGGCGACATCGTTCCGGCCGATGCCCGCCTGCTCGAAGGGAACCACCTCTTCGTCGACGAGTCATCTCTGACCGGCGAATCGGCCGCCGCGCTGAAGAGCCCGAAGTCGGGCGATCTCGACCCGGACAAGGAAGACGATCGAGCCGGCCTGACCTTCTTCGGGACCAGCGTGGTGAGCGGGACCGGGACAGCGCTCGTGACCGCCACCGGTGCCCGGACGAGTTACGGCGAGATCGCTCACCGACTCGCGGAGCGCGCGCCGGAGACGGATTTCCAGCACGGAGTCCGATCCTTCGGCCTCCTCATCGGCCGGGTCACGCTGATCCTGGTCGTCGGCGTATTTGCCATAAACGTGGGCCTGAGGCGGCCGTTGTACGAGTCGCTGCTCTTCGCGATCGCACTTGCGGTTGGCCTCACGCCTGAGATGCTGCCTGCCATCGTGACCCTCAACCTGACCCGCGGCGCCCGAGCCTTGAGCGCCCACGGCGTCCTGGTGAAGCGGCTGCCGGCGATCCAGAACCTGGGCAGTGTCACGGTCCTGTGTACGGACAAGACGGGCACGCTGACGATGGGCAAGCTAGAGCTGGTCAAGGCAGTGGGGATCGACACCGACGATGCCGGCGAGGCCTCCCATGCGCTTGAACTCGTCTATCTGAACAGCCACTTCCAGACCAGCTTCGTGAACCCATTGGATACGGCCATTCTGGCCGCAGCCCCGAAACCGCCGGACCTGAGCAAATACCGCAAGCTCGGTGAATTGCCGTACGACTTCAACAGACGGATGCTCAGCGTGGTGGTTCAGCGCGGTGACGAGCCGCCACTGCTCGTGACGAAGGGGGCGCCGGAGGCGATCGTTGCGGCCTCGGGCAGTGTCCGGGAAGACCAGACGGCGCGACCGATCCACAAGGTCGAGCACGATCGGCTGGCCAAGCTCGTCAACGGCTCGTCGGCCGACGGCTTCCGGCTGGTCGCGGTCGGCTCGCGGGTGCTCCGGCCGGACGAGCTGTCCGCTCTGCCGCCGACGACCGAGAAGGCTTCCACCGCCAAGGCTTCGACCGAGGCGGCTTCGACCGCGTCGACGCCGAGCGTTCCCAGCCTGGCGGACGCCTCCCGGCTCGAGCGAGACCTCATCTTCGAGGGCGTGATTCTCTTCAGCGATCCGCCCAAGCCGGATGTCGGCAAGGCGATCGCGAGCCTAGCGGAGCAAGGGATCGCCCTCAAGATCATCACCGGCGACAACGACCTGGTTGCCCGTCACGTCGCGGGGCTGGTCGGCTTGCAGGTGGACGGCGTCCTGACCGGCGACCAGATGCGCAAGATGACTCACCCGGCGCTGGTTGCCCGAGCGCGCACAACGACGATCTTCGCCCGCGTCGATCCCGACCAGAAGCTGCAGGTCATCCGGGCCTTGCGCGAGTCGGGCAACGTTGTGGGCTACATGGGGGATGGCATCAACGACGCCCCCGCGCTGCACGTCGCCGACGTCGGCATCAGCGTCGACAACGCCACGGACGTTGCCCGCTCGGCGGCCGACATCATCCTTCTGGAGCCGAGCCTGGCGGCGATCAGCCAGGGCGTGACCGAGGGCCGACGCACTTTCGCCAATACCCTCAAGTACATACGGATGGGCACCAGCTCCAACTTCGGCAACATGCTGAGCATGGCCGGCGCCGCCGCTCTGCTGCCGTTCCTGCCGATGACGCCCGGCCAGATCCTCCTCAATAACTTGATCTACGACGCGTCTCAGACGGCGATTCCGTCGGATAACGTGGATCCGGACGTGGAAGCCCAGCCGGCGCGCTGGGACGTTCATGCCATCGAGCGCTTCATGATCGTTTTCGGGCCGGTGTCGTCGATCTTCGACTACCTGACATTCGGGGCGCTGCTGCTGATGCTCGGGACGAGCCAGGCCGCCGCGCCGGCCTTCCACACCGGCTGGTTCGTGGAATCGCTCTTCACTCAGATTCTGGTCGTCCTGGCGATCCGAACTCAACTCAGCCCGTTCTGGAAGAGCCGCCCCAGCAAGCAACTCGCCGCCGCCATCGTGGCGGCGCTGGCCGCGGCCGTGCTCATCCCGCTGAGTCCGCTTGGATCGGTGATCGGCTTTGGAGCGCTGCCCTGGCAGTTCTGGCCGATGCTGGCCGTCTTCGTTGTGGCGTACCTGACGCTGATCGAGATTGTGAAGTTCTTCTTCGATCGGCGCGAGGTCCGACGGCCGGATGCGATTGCCAGGCTCGCGCGGGGGGCTAAGCTACGGGCCGGCGTCTCGAACAAAGCGGTCGCGGGGGCCCAGAGGAGGTAGTCGGTGGAGCTGACGATCGATCCGTCCCGAACGGCCCTGGTTGTGATCGACCTCCAGCGCGGAATCGTAAAGATGCCGGCCGGGCCGCGTTCGCCGGCCGAGGTCGTTGCCCGAGCGGCGGAAATGGTCAAGGCTATGAGGTTGGCGGGCGGCACCGTGGTGCTGGTTCACGTGACGCCGTCGCCCGACGGCAAGGATGGCCTGAAGCCCTTCACCGACGCTCCGGTCCAGGTCGGAGCCGGCGCGCCGCCGCCGGAGTGGGCGGAATTCGTTCCGGAGCTGGCGCCCGCTCTCACCGACATCGTCATCACCAAGCGCCATTGGGGCGCCTTCTACGGGACCGAGCTGGATCTCCAGCTTCGCCGCCGCGGCGTCGACACGATCATCCTGTGCGGCATCTCGACGTGCGTCGGAGTGGAGAGCACGGCCCGTGACGCCTACGAGCGCGGCTACCAGCAGATCTTCGTGGAAGATGCCATGGCCGCTCGCGAGGCCGAGGACCACCGCCACACCGTGAATTCGCTCTTCCCCCGCATCGGTCGGGTCCGCTCCACGGCCGAGGTCCTGGCGGCCCTGAAGTAGCCACCCCGCCCGCGGCGGTCGGTACGTTGGATCGGTGGCGCTTACACTCCGCTTACGCTGCCATGGTAGGAATCGGCGGCCGCGGGATCGATGATCGGCCTGCAGTCACGAGCGAGCGGCAAGGAGGGCTACCTCTTGAGACGTGATCGCGCCCGAAAGGTCGCTGGCGTGGCTGCGGCGGTTCTGCTTGCCCTGGCGCTGGCCGGCTGCGGCCGACATGGTGCCACCCCTGCGCCGACGCCGGGCGCCGGCGCCAGTTCGGAGGCAACCGGCGGTGCCTCTTCGATCGACCCAGGCGGCCAACCGACGATGGATCCCGTGGCCAGCGAGCTGGACCAGATCAATCAGCTCATCAATGACATAGACAACTCGGTCAATTCCTCGGACTCGTCGTCGGATGGCGGTGAGTAGCGTGGAGCCCGTCAGGAGTTCTGCGATGCAGTCGAGACTTCGCCACGGACTGGCGGCAGCGGTCGTTGCGTTGGTCGTGGCGACATCCGCGGTCGGTGTTGTCAGCGCCGCCTCACCGGCGCCGGTCGCCGGTGGCCCGGCCGGATCAGGTCCCTGCGCTGCCCCGGCCATGGTCGCACGCGCCGGGGCCACGGTGGCCGACCTTCGCGCCTTCGGCGGCTGCGAGATCGATCGTCGACTGACCACGCTCGGTCAGCTATCGTCGATCGTCGCGGCGTCCAAGGGGCTGACCCCGTCCGACGCGGCGGTGCTCGCCGGTGAGATCGGCGCCGATACGTCGGGGCTGACCAGCCTGAAGGCCACCATCGAAGGCCAGACGGCGATAGCCGCGCTTCGAGCCGAGATCGTGGAGATCGTCAACAAGTACCGCGTCTATGTGCTGCTCGGGCCGCAGATCCGTCTGGTCATAGCCGCCGACAGCGTGCTGGCGCTCAAGCCCCATTTCGATCAGATCGCAGCCAGCCTGACGGATCGTATCGCCATGGCACAGGCCGCTGGCAAGGACGTGACTTCGGCCCAGGCGTCTCTCGCCGCCATGAACGCGGCCGTGACCGCGGCCGTGGCGCTCGCGTCACCGCTGCCGGCCCAGCTGCTGGCCCTGACGCCGGCCGGGTTGGCCGGATCGGCCGCGACCGTGCTGCAGAACGCCCGAACGGCCCTGGGGGCGGCGCGCGACGATCTCAAGTCGGCGGCCCAGGACGGCCGCGACGTCATCGCCGATCTGAAGTAAGGAGTCGGCGCCGGTAGCGCCCGGCCCCGAGCGTCCTTCAGACCTGGCGTAGAGGGGGAGGGTTTCATCCTCGCCCACTTGATCGATGCCGCCCAGACTTCGGTCACTTGCGCCCGGCCTGGCGCGATTCCGTGTGGTCTCGGAGGACCCAAGGTGGCAGACCGGCTGACGTTTCTCGGCCACTCGACCGTCCTGGTCGACCTCGACGGTGTGCGCGTGCTGACCGATCCCATGTTTGGTCATATGGCCGGAGCCATCAGGCGACAGGTGTCGCCCGTGCCGCCCGACGCGCTTGCGGGTCTCGCGGCGATCTTCGTAAGCCACGGTCACTGGGACCATCTGAGCATGTCGTCCCTCCGGTCTATCCCGGGCCGGCCGTTGGTCATCGTCCCCGTTGGGTTGGGACGCATCGTCTCGAAGGCGGTGACCGGGAGCGTGCACGAGCTGCGGGCCGGCGAGGTGTTGGCACTCGGGACCGTGACCCTCGAGGCCGTTCACGCGGAACACTCCAGCCGCCGCTCGCTATTCACCACCTCCGAGGGGGCCCTTGGGCTCCTGATCAGCGGGTCGACCGGCGTCTACTTCGCCGGCGATACCGATCTCTTCCCGGGAATGGCGCAACTGGCCGGCCGTGTGGACCTGGCGCTCCTGCCAGTCGGCGGCTGGGGTCCCCGTCTTGGAGGCGGCCATCTCAATCCCGCCCGAGCGGCAGAGGCGGTCGTTCGAATCCGCCCGACGATCGCTGTGCCCATCCATTGGGGCGCGCTGTTCCCCATGGGCCTGCGCCGCCTCACGGGCCAGATGTTCGAAAGACCCGCCGAGGACTTTCGAGAGGCCGTGGCGGCGAGGGCCGCCGATGTCGACGTGCGCATTCTCCAGCCGGGTCAATCGATTACCTTGGGCGGGAGCGCCGGCCGATGACACCACAGGTCGGGAATGGGTTCGCACGGAAAGATCGCAGTTTGATCAGTTTCTACCGGCTCCAGGCCCGCCTCATGTGGGAATGGCGGCCGGCTCGCCTGGCGTTGGTGCGTCGCGCGATCCTCTCCTACATGATGGCCTGCCTGGCGCTCGCGATCGCCACCTACGTGCTTCCGGGTTTGCGGATCGACGGCCCTACGGCGCTGTTGCTCGCCGGGTTCCTGCTGCTTGTCCTCGACAGCTCCTCCGACGTGCTCCTCCAATGGCTGCTCGTGTCGTTTCCCATCCTGGTCGCGCAGAGCCTGGGCTTGGCGATTCAGTTCGTGGCCATCATCGCCGTCGGGCGGGTCGTGCCGGGAGTGGCGGTGGACGGCGTCGGAACCGCGGTTTGGGGAGCCGTATTGCTGACCGTGCTCAACAGCCTGTTCGCCGAACTAGTGGCGGTGAGCGACGACGATTCCTATTACGGCGTCCTCGTCAGACGTCTGGTCGCGCGCAACTTCCGGCGAGCCGCCGAGTCGACACCCGGATTGCTCGTGGTCCAGATCGACGGACTGAGCCTGCCCGTCCTGAACCACGCGATACGAGGCGGGCGGGTGCCGGTCCTCGGCCGGTTGATCCGTGACGGCGAGGCGACGCTCCACTCCTGGATCGCCATGCTGCCGCCCACGACGCCCGCCAGTCAGGCCGGAATAATGCACGGTCGCAACGACGGCATACCCGGTTTTCGATGGTACGAGAAGGCCACCTCCAGGCTGATGGTCGCGAACCACCCGGACGACGCGGCGGAGATCGTTCGCCGTGTCAGTGACGGCGCGGGCCTGCTCGCCGACGATGGCGCCAGTATCGGCAACCTCCTGACCGGCGACGCTCCGCGCAACTACCTGACCATGGCCACAATCGGGGAGGACAAACCATCGGACGACGGACGGCGACTGCGTGGCTTTCTCGCCACTTCCGTCAACTACCTCCGCCTGCTGGTGCTGATGGTCGGCGAGATGGCAAAGGAGCTGTATCAAGCGGAGCGCCAGCGCGACAGGTCGATCGAACCGCGCATGAGGCGGGGCCTGCAGTACGCCATCGAACGAGCCGTGACCAATATCGCTTTGCGTACCGTCTCGACGTCCTTCGTGATCGAGGAGATGTTCTGCGGTGCCCCGACGATCTACGTCGACTACACCGGCTACGACGCCATCGCCCACCATTGCGGCCCTGAACGTGCGGAGGCGATCGACGCTCTCGTGGGCATCGATCGGGCCATCGGGTCGGTGCTGAAGGCCGCTCGCCGAACCAGTCGAGCGTATCGGCTTGTCGTGCTGTCCGATCACGGCCAGTGCCTCGGTGCCACCTTCAGTCAGCGCCACGGCCAGCCTCTCGAGGCGGTCATCGCCGCGCTGCTGCCGGCCGGAATGACGGTCGTGGGGACGACCGACTCGGTCGAATCGGCCGGCATCGGCCGGCGCATCGCAGCCGAGCTGGGGAGAGGCGCCGGCCTCGGGCCGCTTGTGGCACGCCTGCTGCCTCACGCGCTGCGGCCCTTCGGCGGGGGCGGGCGGCACGACGCATCCGCGGCTCTACCGGACGTAGTGGTGGCTTCGTCCGGCAATCTCGCCCACGTCTACTTCACAAGTGAGTCCGGGCGGATGACGCGCGAGGCGATCGACGCGGGCTACCCGGGCCTGATCGAGGCCCTGGCCCGTCATCCGGGTATCGGAACGCTCGTCGTCCGGTCGGCGGCCGGCCGTGTGCTGGCAATGGGGTCTCGCGGAACGGGTGACCTGACCGGGGGTCAACACGACGGCGACGACTTCCTGAACGAATATGGTCCCCGGGCGGTCGAGAACCTGCTCCATCTCGAGAGCTTCGAGAACGCCGGCGACCTCGTCCTTCTGGGCGCCGTCGATCGCTTGACCGGGGAGGTCACCGGGTTCGAGGAACTCGTCGGGTCGCACGGCGGCCTCGGCGGCTGGCAGGACGAGCCGTTCATCCTCCGCCCGGCGTCTCTGACCATGGCCGATGATCCGCTGGTGGGGGCTCCGGCCATTTATCGCCAGTTGACTGCGTGGCAGGCGCAACTCAGAGCCGAATGTGGGGCCTGACGCCGCGCCCGAGCACCGAGTCGCCGCGATCCTCAGCCGGTGGTGGAAGCCCAGTGCTCGGCGGAGGTCGTGACCGGCATTCCTTTCGAGGCGGATTCCTCGATCGCCAGGCCGATGAGGTGGTCCTGGCATCCCTCGGCCAGCGGATAGGGTGGCGGCCCGTCGCCCCGCGCCCAGGCCGCCGTGGCCGCGATCATCGTGCTGATCGCGATCTCCTCGTCGCTGAAGCGCAGGCCGACGAAGGGGTTCCGGTACAGGATCGTGTCGCCGACGCTGATGTGGTCCGTATCGAACCCGTCGAGGTCCAGGTCGTAGCCGGTCTGGCGGCGCACCAGCGACGACCGAACGATCGTGCGCGGCCCGACCAGCCGGACGACCTCGTCGTCTTCGATCTCGCCCGCGGAGCCACGAACCAGGATCCGGCGCGACCGCAGCTGGTTGTGCCACTGGTTGTCGGTGAAGTCGTAGAGCCCCATGCCGGCGCCGAAGTCGATCGTCGCGATTGTCGTCGTGGCGTCCTTGGGCGTCGTATCGTCGGTCCATGCGTCCCGCACCAGCGGATTCATCAACGGCGCCACGAAGTTGCGCGCGTCGACCGTCGCCGGGCCGAAGCTGCCGCCGAGGAAGGCGCGCATCAGGGCCACCGCATGGTAGAGGTGCGTCGACGAAACCTGGACCGATGTGACCGTGCCGATGGCCCCCGATCGGGCGAGTGCCAGGCGCGAGGCGTGACTGGGCAGGAGCGCGTACTGCTCGGCGACCTGGACGAGGCCGCTCGCCCCGACTGCCGCCCACAGCCGCCGGAGCCCGGGCAGGTCCGGTGCGGGCGGGGTCTCACACAGGACCGGCAGGCCGAGGCTCACCGCCTCCTCGACTATGGCCGGCGCCGCCGCCCACGGGACGGCGACCACGACAAACTCCGGGTGCCGGCTCGCCACCAGCTCCGAAAGCGAGGCGTATGCGGTCAGGCCATGGTCGCCGGCCACCTGCCCGGCCACCGCCGGTGTGTGCCCAACGAGGCCCACGAGCTCGACCTGTGCCGGAAGCAGTCCACCCAACCGCATGAAGAACTGCGCCCGCCAGCCGGTGCCGACGACCACGAAGCGAGTGGGCCTGGCGGCTGAGTCGGTGCGGGCGAGCGGCGTCTTCATGGCTGAGAGTCTATCGACTGTCCGGCTGGATGCCAGCGGCGCGCCGAGCCGGCGTCCGCGAGGGGTCGCCGGTGCCGGCTAGTGGTACCAGGCGGCGCTCGCGGTCACCGTAGACGGCATGCCGGACGAAACGCACGGCGGCGCCGGCATCCCGGTGTTGGTGTTGGCGACGACCCGCCCAAGTCCTCCCGGCAGCACGAACGCAACCGTGATCGGCTGAGACGGCGCCCTGCCGCACCAGTTGCTCCACAGGACGCTGGAGTAAACCTTGTCGCCCGGGTTCACGATGACGTACGGGTCGCCGTCGAGCGCGACGGCGGAAGCGGCGCCGCTGTCGGCGATCACCGAACCGCCGGCCACGACCTGACCCTCGGATGTTCCGTGCAGGTAGCACGGTGTCTCGCCGGTCGTGCTCGTGTGCGATCCGGTGAAGAAGTCGATCTCCGTCCCGCCGGCTACGACATGCCAGATGGTGACGGCGGCCACCTGCTCCGGTCCGGTGCACAGCCGTCCCGGAGGGGTTGGAACGGGAGTCGGCGTCGGCGCGGCGGTGGGAGTCGCCGTCGGGGCGGCGGTGGGCGTAGCGGTCGCCGCCGCCACGGAAGCCACCGGCGTGGGAGTCGGTGTTGCCGCGCTGCCCGTACAGCCGGCGATTACCACGGCCACGCCGGCCACGAGCAAGCCAAGCCTGCAGCCCCAGGAGAAACGCCACGCAGCCGCACGAGTTGTCGCCATCGTTCGCCTCGATTGCCGGCCGACCAGGCTTGACCACCGGGTCGCGCCCTCAAGGCGTCGATTGTCGGGCGTCGATGGCTCCCCGCTCGGGTAGGCTCGGCCGGCGCAACCGAGTATCACCTGGCGGTTGTCACCGGCAACCACGCAGGGGACGGAGTTCGGACCCGGCCGCGCTCCGATCGTGTACAGTCGATGCCGACCCCGGCCACACGGGTTGCTCCCCCGAGAGCTCCTGTGGCTCATCAGATTTGTCGCCTTGGAGTAGCGTGCGCGACCACTCATTCCGGCAAGGAGCGACGTCGTGGCTCGACGACCTGATCTTCAGAGTGCGGGCTCGGGCAGTCCTGGGAGAGCTGCCCGTTCCTGCGCCACTCGTCGCCGACCTTGGGTCCGGATACGACGCCCGGTTCCTGCGATTTGCGCACCGAACGGGCCGAATCGAGGCCGGGATCGCCGTTGACGTTCACCTCGACGCTTCTCAACCTGACGCCGCGATCGGCCTGATCGAAGCCGATCTCTCCGGGGAGCTGCCGATCCAAGGATCTTCGATGGCCGCCACGACGTCGCTGGCCGTGCTCGAACATCTCGAGCAACCCGAGGTTCACGTATCCGAGATGTATCGGATACTTCGCCCCGACGGAGTGGCGATCATCACGACGCCGTCGGTGCGGTCCAGGAAGATCCTCGAGATGTTCGCATTCCGTTTCCATCTGATCGATGCCGCTGAGATCCGAGACCACAAGCACTACTACACCGAGCGGGAACTGCGGACACTGCTTGTCGGCGCCGGATTCACAGACGACTCGATCGAGTATCGGTCCTTTACGCTCGGAATGAATCAGCGCGTTGTCGCAAGGAAGGTCGGCGTGGGCGCGAACGACGGTCAGGGTAGGGAAGCTTCGTGAGTTGGGCAGAATGACATGAGCATCGCGCCGCCCACGAAGCAACGGCCGACCTCGACGCTGCCGGTCAAGGCGTCCATCGCGCGCATAGACGGGCGTGACGTCTCTGTGGCAATCGTGCTCCCCGCGTTCAACGAGCAGCTGACCATCGCCGAGACGATCCGGGAGTTTCACCGGGCCCTCCCCGACGTTTCGATCGTCGTCGTGGACAACAACTCGACGGACAACACGCGCGGTTGCGCAAACGATGCGTTGGCCGAGATCGGGGCCGGAGGACTGCTCCTGACCGAGCCGAGGCAGGGTAAGGGCTACGCGGTCCGGCGGGCCTTCCGGAGCGTCGCCGCCGACATCTATGTCCTCGCGGACGCCGACATGACGTATCCAGGCAGCCAGGTGCTGGATCTGGTTCGCCCCATCGTCGACGACGAGGCCGACATGGTGGTAGGCAACAGACTCGCCGGCGGCCGTTACGCCGCGGAGAACAAGCGCCGCCTCCACAGCTTCGGCAATAGCCTGATCCTGGCCCTGGTCAATCGTCTGTTCGGGGCCCACCTCGGCGACATCATGAGCGGGTACAGGGCCGTCAGCGGATCCTTCGTCGCCGGGTACCCGATGCTCGTCTACGGGTTCGAACTCGAGACCGACATGACGCTGCATGCGCTCGACAAGCGCTTCCGGGTCGCCGAAGTCCCCATCGACTACCGCGACCGACCGGCGGGTAGTGTCTCGAAGCTGAGGACATTCGAGGACGGCCGGCACGTGATATCGACCATAATCCAGCTCGTCAGGTACTATCGGCCGCTTCTCTTCTTCGGCACCGCGGCCATGGTCCTGGGCCTGGCAGGATTGATCACGGCGCTGCCGGCAATCTTCGACTGGCTGGACTACCGGTACGTTTACCATTTGCCACTTGCCGTCCTGGCTACCGGACTGGAGATCACGGCCCTCATGTCTTTCGGTATCGGCTTGATCCTCGACTCGGTCGTTCATATGGAGCGACTGGCCTACGAGCGTGACCTGCTGGCACGTCGATTGGGTTGAAGCTCCCGTCCGGCGATACGCCTTTGATGATCCGTGGACGCCGGCTCGATCCGGTCGCCGCGGTTCTATTCGCGGTTGGCGCGTTGTCTCTGGTGTTGGTCTCGCGGCTGAACTTCCGGAAGGTAGACGGCAACTACGATCTCCTCAACTACCACGCCTACGTGCCCTCCGCGCTGTTCAACGGCACTTTGTTCTCGGACGTCCATCCGGCATGGATCCAGAGCTACCTGACGCCCTACCAGGATCTCCTGATGTGGCCCCTGATTTCGGGTGTACCCGCGCCGATCGCGACGGCCGTTATCGTGGCCATTCAGGTTTCGATCTTCGTCCCGCTTGGCCTCATTCTCCAAACGGTGATTCCGGCACTCTCGCGGCCGAGGGCCCTGGCGGTCGGCCTCATCGCGGTCTCCGGGACGATGACGATGGCCGAGCTCGGCGGGACCATGGGCGACATCCCGCCGGCCATCCCGGTGGCGTGGGCGCTGTACTTGCTCCTGTCGGTGTTGGCCGGCCAAACCAGCCGGCCCGAGCACCGCGCCGTGCTCGCCGGAGTGCTGGTTGGGGTGGCGGTGGCGCTCAAGTACACCGTCGTCTACATCGCCCCCGGGTTGTTTGCCGTCGCCGTCATCCTGGTGATCGCCGGCAAATGGCGTAGCGCGTCGCTCTTCCTCGTGAGCTCATCGCTCGCCACCATCGTCCTGTGCGCGCCCTGGGCGCTGGTGCTTCAGGACAATATGGGCAGTCCCGTCTTCCCGCTCTACAACGCCATCTTCAACGCGCCGCGCTATCCGCCGGTCAACTTCAACGACGACAGGTTTGCCGTGAAGTCGATGGCGGGCCTGATCGGATTGCCGATCAGCCAGGGGCTCGGCACCGCAAACACCGCCGAAATCCCGTTCAGGGACGTCCGGTGGGTCATTGCGTTCGTCGCCGCCGGCCTTGGGATCGTGGTCGCCGCACTCAGGTCGCTTCGACCCGCGGTCAGGCAGCGGTGGCGCGCCGGCCTGCCGGGACTGGCGCTGGTGATGTTCTGGGGCATCTCGTATGTGGTTTGGGCGGTGCTCTTCGGCGTCCAGCGCTACGCGGTTCCCCTCGAAGTCCTGGCTCTTCCGGTCATCGTCACCGGCGCGTACCTGGCATTGCCGTGGCTGATCAAGAGGCGCGCCTCACTTCTGATTCTTGTCTTGCTGGCGGCGTTCCTGGCGAGGACCACGTCGATCGTGGACTTCGGCCGGCGGCCGATGAGTTGGGCCCCCATGGTTCCGGCCCAGACAATCGAACCGCTGACTCGGTACGGCGCGATCGTGATCGGGGAGGGCCCGCTGGGCGTGTTGAAGGCAGTGACGCGCGACGCCCCGGGTGCCTCAGGCCAGGTCTGGCTCGACCCGGCCTTCGACGGCGCGGACCTCGCTGTCGAGATGAAGGCTATCGCCGGAAGGTCGGTCGGGGTCTTGTTCTACACCGACCGGCACGACACGGCCGTGGGGGCGGCGGCCAGTCTCGGCCTTGTACTCACCGACGATTGCGCGACCTTCAACAGTCCGCTGGAGAACTCAGACCTGCTGACTCTGGTCGAGGTCTGCTCCGCCACCCGGTCACCCTAGGGTGTCGTGAAACGGCCGATCCGCTAGACCTCGCGCTCCGCGTCGATGGCGGCGAGCCTTGCGCAGACTGGCGCTACGCGGGGGGGTCGGGGCCTCCATGGAGCGTCGAACACACGTGGCTGCAGGTTTGACGATGGCTTCGAGGTGGCTCCCGGGGTGCCTTCGAGCTGATAGCATGGCGAGCGCAGGACGGGTCGCTGGTGGAAGCCGGCCTTCTCCGGGTGGGCGCGGACCCCGTCCCTTGCCTGAGGAGGCAATGATGGCGGTGAGTGTGTTTTCTGTTGCGCGGCATTCGACGTTAGGTCGTCGGGCGCTGGCAATTGGCGGCGCAGCGGCGTTGACCCTGGCGCTTGTGTTGCCTTCCAGCGCGATGGCGGCCACCGCGCCGACGGCGACAGCGGTCAGTCCCATCAGCAAAGCCCCTGCGAATGGTTTGCTGAAGTGGTCGTACACACCCGGGTCTTCCGGCGCGAGCCAGAAGACGTACAGCCTCCAGGTCAGCTGGCTTGCCTCATTTGCCACGCTCGCCACGTCCAGCGCGCCGGCTTCCAGCACCGCTACGAGTTGGCAGGTCCCTGCGGGCTACCTAGGCGATAACGGCATCTACTACTGGCGCGTCAAGGTATATGACGGCGCTACCTGGAGCGCATGGTCCGCGACCGCGACCTTCCTCTCCGACATCACTCTGCCCGTCTGGAGCACTTTCACGAGCTCCACCGGCCTGGGTGGTGCTCAGTACAACTTCAAGTGGGGTATGGCGACGGACCTGAACGGCATCGCCGGATACGACACCTTCCTCCAGGTTGTCTACCAGAATGGCAACTGGAGCAGCTGTAACGTCACGTGGCCTGCGTCCGGCACGGTTTACGTGCGCACGGCCGTGCCCAGCAAGACTGTCACCGTGCCGAACGGGTACTGCGGTCGACTGGCGGTCCGTGCCGTCGACAAGGCCGGGAACACGAGCTCGTTCTACTACTCGAATGCTGTCATCGGCGACACCCTGGCCCCTGCCGCGCCCACGGTCACCAACAACGCCAATAGCCTGCCCACGGGCTATGACGACGGCACGACGATCTGGATTGGCGGCAACGTCGGCGATGGCACCATCAACTCGACAGTAACGTTCGGGGCCACCGGGATCGACTCGCAGTCTGGAATCGCATCTTCGACGCTGGCCACGTCCGTCTCGGGAGGGACTCCGTACGCCAGGCTGATCGCAGGGAACCCGGTGTCATGGCAGGTGTCCTGGCGTGACGCGACGCGGCCCCTCTCCGTGTCAATCACCACCACCGACACGGCGGGCAACACGTCGTCGCCCACCCTCCGACAGATCCGCGGAGACGCCAACTTCCCCACGATTACTTTGCCAGCTGGGTCCTCGTCTCCGGTGACCGTACATGCGAAGTCATACGACTTCATCTACGGCGTGACCGACGCCGAGTCTGGCTTCGGTCGCGCAGCTACGCCGTACTTCACACCGGGCTGGCATTTCCAGCGCCAGGTTGGGACTCTGAACGCGTACGGTATGTGTGACGGGTTCGCGAACGACACCACTGCCGGCAATCGGATCGCCGGCAACTCCCAAGTCGCAAACGGGACGTGGACCCAGGCACTCGTCCCGGGCAACTGCTATCGATGGGAGTTGGATGCCACCGACAATACCGGCAACGAACTTGGCTGGTCTGCCGGAGAGAAGGTGACGTGGCTGAACGTCTACGTGGATCCCAGCGCTTTGTAGCAGCTGCTGGACTCTCGACGAGCAGAGACCCCTCGGCGGAACAGTAGAAGAGCCGTGCCTCAGGAGTGGAGCACGGCTCTTTTGGCTGTTAGCTCGCATTGAGGGCGAGCGGGCCCACGTCCACCGAGTTCAACGCGATCGACCGGACCAGTTCCAGAACGGTGTCCTTGGCGCGCCGGTTGTCGCTGGCGAAGCAGCCGTCGAGCTGCGTGCCGTCGGCGTTCGAGTCACCGTTGTCGATCGTTTGGGCCGCTAGGGCCGAACCGGTCGCCGGTCGCCGCCGCCGCTGTCAGTGTCAACGCCCGCACCGGCGCGACCAGCCGACGGCAGTGTCTGGGCCCGGCAGCGCAAGAAGTGCGGCTACGCGGCCCACAAGCTGGTCGATTAGCGGCGTCGCGAACGGCCCTGGCGGGATTCGGCGATTTGGAGCGGGAGACGGGGTTCGAACCCGCGACATTCAGCTTGGGAAGCTGACACTCTGCCAACTGAGTTACTCCCGCTCGGAGCAGGGACAGTTATAGCAGATTGCCGAAGGCGGCCGGGAGTGGGTCGGTCGAGCTAGAGGCTGTCCCCGAAGTCGGCCTTGAACTTCGCCACCAGGCGCTTCTGCCAATCGCTGACGGGGCGGAGCGTGCCGTAGAAGAAGCGGAGGATCTCCGGCTCCTCGATCCATTCGAGGCCGCCCACGATCTTGCGGTTCTCGTACAGCCACGTGATCCGGTCGATCGCGTACTTCACCTGCGAGAGCGTGAAGACGCGTCGCGGCAGCGCCAGGCGGACCAGTTCCATCTGAGCGAGCGGTTCGCTGCCGTCCGGATTGCGCTGCTCGGAGAGCGTGCCGCGCTCCATGCCCCGGATGCCGCTGGCGATGAACAGCGCCGACGCGAGGGCGCCGGCGGAGTACTGGTTCTGCGGTACGTGGTCGAGGAACTTCAGCGCGTTGATGTGACAGCCCAGGCCGCCCGGAGGTGTGATCACCGGGACTCCGCGCGCCTCCAGCTCGCGGACCATGTAGTCGATGAAGATCGGCCCCTGGCTGATCATGTCTTCGTCCATCGTCTCGTCGAGGCCCACGGTGAGCGCCTCGATCTCGCGGACGGACATGCCGCCGTAGGTCAGGAAGCCTTCGTATAGCGGGACGAGGGCCCGCATCTGCTTGTATAGGTCCTCGGACCTCATGGCGATGCCGCCGCCGCGGGCGCAGCCGAGCTTGCGGGCCGAGAAGTAGATGATGTCCATCAGACCCGAGATCTCGAGCGTGAGGTCGCGGATTGAGGCGTTCTTGTACGCCTCTTCGCGGGTCTTGATGAACCAGAGGTTATCGGCGAGCAGGCTGGCGTCGTACACGAGGATCAGGCCGTGCCTGTCGCAGACTTCTCGGACGGCGTGCATGTTCGCCATCGAAACGGGCTGCCCGCCGATGAGGTTAGTGCCGGCCTCAATGCGCACGAAGGCGATCTTGTCGGCGCCGTGCTTGGCGATCAGGGCCTCGAGCTTGGCCGTGTCCATGTCGCCCTTGAACAGTTCTTCACTCGACGTCTCGAGGGCGACGTCGCGGTAGATCTCCTCGACCGTGCCGCCGTTGAGCGTGATGTGGGCCTTGGTCGTGGTGAAGTGATAGTTCATCGGCACGATCTGGCCGGGCTTGACGAAGACCTGGCTGAGGATGTTCTCGGCCGCGCGCCCCTGATGGACCGGCAGGAGAAACTTGGTGCCGAAGATCTCGCGCACCTTCTCGTCGAACCGCGTGTAAGTGGCG
>Ga0182017_10000371_pt1 | contig 34988 bp, 25 predicted proteins | sample 712E3DmetaG_FD_120492 | JGI IMG/M metagenome (GOLD analysis project Ga0182017, IMG submission 120492) | Permafrost microbial communities from Stordalen Mire, Sweden - 712E3D metaG | ecosystem: Environmental > Terrestrial > Soil > Wetlands > Permafrost | place: Sweden: Stordalen | collected... | reverse complement strand
TTTATGGGGATAGGCGGGTACGAAAATGTACCTGTTTTTCAAACATTTGTCGACCAACTTAAGGCTAAGGAATATAAAGGTCTCGAACTTCAAACCACAGTTATGGAAGGAATGGGTCATTCCGGCGGAAAGGCAGAGGGTTTTGCACGGGGACTTCAGTTTGTTTACGCTAAACCGGTGGTGAATATTGATCCAAAAGTTTTAGACCAATATATCGGGGAATACGAGGTTACTCCGCAGCTTCATGTCATGTTGGAGCGAAATGAAAGTTGTCTTATCGGAATTGCTCCCGGCAGTCCGAAGCTGATATTCTATGCAGATACGGATAAAGATTTTTACAGCAAGGGTCAATATCTGATCCTTCACTTCCAAAGGGATGAGGCGGGAAAGGTTGCCGGTTTTCAGATTGAACAATACAACGGCGGGGTTTTTGCAAAGAAAGTAAAGTAAAATGCGCACCCTGACCGATACGCGTCTTGATCGGTGATTTGGTTCCCGGGCGATCAAGGCAGCGGCGGCAAATCCGGTTAAGAATATGCGGCATCAATGAATCAATCGGCAATGAAAAAAATAACGGGCATTATTTATTGAAGTGAAAAGGAATATGGCATGCTGAAGAATTACATGCGCGTTGCATTGAGAAATCTGAAAAATCACAAGGCCTTCTCGGTTATAAATATCATTGGGTTGGCAGTCGGCATAGCATGCTGCATTGCGATCCTCCTTTATGTGCAGGACGAGTTGAGCTATGATAAGTTTAATAAAAATGCCGGCCGGATCTACCGACCGACGTTTCTTGGTGCGATGAACGGTCATGATATCGATGGGGCCATGACCCCGGCAGCGATGGGACCGGCAGCCGGTCGTGATATTCCGGAAGTTGCAGGCTATGTTCGTCTGTGCAAAGGCGGTTCCCCTGTTCTACGATATATGGACAAAACATTCAGCGAAGAAAGATTTTTTTGGGCCGACTCGACTATATTTGAAGTATTTACTTTACCGTTTGTCTCGGGGAACCCGAAGACTGCCCTCACTCAGCCAAATACCGTTGTTATCACCAAATCCATGGCCCGCAAGTATTTCGGCAGTGAGAACCCGATCGGTAAAATTCTCAATATGGATAAGCAGAATGATTATATCGTAACAGGACTCATCGAAGACATTCCCATAAATTCGCATTTTCATCCGGATTTCATTGGTTCGTTCGCGACGATACAAGACAGCAGAAACCCTACTTGGTTGAGCAACAATTATTACACGTATTTCCTTCTTCAGAAGGGTGCGAGTTCTGCAGTCTTTGAACGAAAACTGAATGAAGAGGTCAGGAAATATTTCGGCGCACAGATGAAAGCCATCATAGGCGTTTCCATGGATCAATTCCTGGCCGCTGGAAACAGGTACGGATATATCCTTCAGCCTCTTTCTTCGATTCATCTTCATTCACATCTTGATTATGAAATGGAGCCGAACAGCAGCATCACATATGTCTACATGTTTTCCATAATCGCGATTGCAATATTATTAATCGCTTGCATCAATTTTATCAATCTGGCAACGGCAAGGTCGGAGAAACGGGCAAAAGAAGTCGGAGTAAGAAAGACATTAGGATCGCTCCGATCACACCTCGTTTATCAATTTCTTGCGGAGTCGATTTTAATGAGCGGCTTGGCGGTCATCCTGGCCGTTGGAATTGTTGAACTCTTCCTCCCTTTGTTTAACGATATAGCGAACAAACAAATAAGATTCAACCTCTTCAGTGATGCATTATCAATTCCATTGCTTCTCTGTTTCGCCGTTGTTGTCGGGATCGTGGCCGGAAGTTATCCCGCTTTCTATCTCTCATCTTTCCGTCCAATAGATGCTCTGAAGCCGGACATGAAGAAAAGAGGAAGGAAATCGGTTTTAAGAAACGGACTGGTGATATTCCAGTTTACGATCTCGATTGTTTTATTCATAGGCACTTTCATCATCTATACTCAACTGAAATATGTCCAAACAAAGAATCTTGGATTCGACAAAGAAGAAACCATCGTGATCAACAGAACGGATGATCTTTACGATCAGATTCAGTCTTTTGAACATGAATTGAAGGCAAGAAAAGATATCGTCAGTCTCTCGAATTCAACCTCGATTCCAGGCGACCAGCGTGGAGACAGCGGATTTAGGCTCGAAGGCATTTCCTGGGAACAGATTGAAGATCTCCGGCAGTTGTTCTGCGATTATGATTTTGCTGATGCATACCGGCTCAGAATGGCGGAGGGAAGATTCTTTTCAAGAGCGCATCCTTCGGATAGCGCTGCAGTTGTCGTCAACGAAGATGTGGAAAAGGCTTTTGGCACGAAAAATATCGTTGGTAAATACCTTATACCTCCGGCGCCGCCTCCGGGATCTCCGCAAAAATTCGAAATAGTCGGGGTCGTAAAGAATTTTAACTATCAATCCCTTCACGAACCGGTTCGCCCATTGGTTATTCATCTTCTTCCTGAAAAAGGTTTCACAGGTCGTTTCGTTACGGTTCGTTTGGCCCCTGGAGATCACGCGACGGCTCTTTCTTATATAGGGGAGGTCTGGAAGAAGTACACCGGAAATGAAGGTTTCAGTTGTAACTTTCTGGATGAAAACCTGCAGCGTCTCTACGCTGCGGATAAAAGAACAAACGAGATAGCCGGGGTATTTTCGATCCTTGCAATTTTCGTTGCCTGTCTCGGGTTATTAGGACTCGCGGCATTCGTCATCGAACAAAAGACGAAGGAGATTGGTATACGAAAAGTTCTCGGAGCTTCCGTACCGGAAATTGTGATTCTTCTTTCGAAGGAATTTGTGAAGTGGGTTTTGGTGGCAAACCTGATTGCATGGCCGATAGCTTATTACGTTATGGAGAAGTGGCTTCTGAACTTTGCGTATAGGATGGACATCGGTATCGGAATTTTTATGCTTTCCGGGCTGCTGGCACTTTTTATTGCATTGTTGACGGTGAGCTCGCACGCAATCAAAGCCGCGACGGCGAATCCAGTAGAGAGCCTGCGGTATGAATGAGCATAGAGCAGAGCGCAAAGAGCATCGCGTAGAGGAAGAAAGCAGTATGCGAACACAATTCGCTATGCCCTTTGCTCTATGCGCTAAGCTGCTGTTAATTGGAGGAAAGGTATGTTGAGAAATTATCTAAAGACAGCATTAAGAAATATTTTCCGTTACAAGACTTATTCCCTGTTAAATATTATCGGTCTGTCAATCGGCATGGCGGCTTGTATTCTCATTATGCTCTGGGTGCAGGATGAATTGAAGTTCGACAGGTTCCATAGGAACGTTGACAATATTTTCAGGGTCATAAATTACAAGGGCAACTTCGAAGATCGCTCCGCAGGAACTCCGGCTCCCTTAGGCCCGGCTATGAAGGAAGAAATTCCGGAGGTTGTAAACTTCGCGAGGTTTGCGGCTGCACCGAATAAGGTGGCTGTAAAACACGGAAAAAATATTTTCTATGAAAACCGGATCGTGTTTGCCGACTCTTCGGTTTTTACGATGTTCACTTTCCCGTTCATCGAAGGCGACCGGAATTCGGCACTCTCCGGGCTTTCCAATGTCGTTATCACGCAAAATATTGCAAAGAAGTATTTTGGCAATGAAGATCCCATCGGTAAGACTCTTACATTGGAGGGTTCGGACAATCTTATTGTCAGCGGCGTTATTAAAAATATTCCGTCGCAATCCCATATCCAGTTCGACTTTCTGCTTTCAATAGAAAATATTTATGTGTTTCATATCCTTGGAACAGAATGGGGTGACTTCAACTTTAATACCTATATACAACTCCGCCCTCACTCGTTCGATATCAGCCTTAATCGGAAGCTGACGAATGTCGCTGCTTTGCATCAATGTCCGCAGATAGTCTATAGCAAACGGGAATTCGGTCTCCAGCCGATGACGGAAGTTCATTTGGATGCTGGTGCAGATCGTGCAGGGACGGAAATCACGGCTGATCAGGGTAACAAGAATAGTGTTTATATCTTTTCCATTGTTGCATTTTTCACCCTGGGTATTGCCTGCATCAATTTCATGAATCTTTCGACGGCATGCTCCGAAGGCCGAAGAAAGGAAGTTGCCATACGTAAAACATTGGGCGCTCATCGTTTTCAGCTTGCGGCACAATTTCTCAGTGAATCCATTCTGATGACGATTATAGCATGTATTATCGCAATAGGTTCGATTGAATTGCTGCTTCCGGCATTCAACAACTTGACTGCCAAACATCTTATTTTAAATCTATCCGATCCTCAGTTTATGTCAAGCCTGATCTCGATAACCCTCTTGACCGGTATGCTGGCAGGCAGCTACCCCGCGTTATATTTATCCTCATTTCGACCGACGGCAGTGCTTAAAAGAAATGCGGCTCCATCTCATTTCTCAATCAAAGGAATAATGAACCGACCCGGAACCTCAGCATTCAGAAAAATTCTGGTTGTTCTTCAATTCTCATTTTCTATCGGGCTCATCATCTGTACTATCGTAGTACTGGATCAGCTTCGGTATATACAAAACAAAAACCTCGGCTTTGATAAGGTTAATGTCGTTGTCGTACCGGTCAGAGAAAACTTTGGAGCGAAATATTCGGCGATAAAAGATCAACTGATGCAGAACTCTTCCATCCTTGGTGTCACTGCTCAAGAATGGTTCCAGATACGTGGTCCCCGGAATACAGGCGGCTACGGCTATACCTGGGAAGGAAATCCGGATCCCCACCTCTCTCCGCTGATTTCGCACACTAAGGTGGACTACGATTTCATCAAAACAATGAATATTAAAATGGCGGAAGGAAGAGATTTCTCAAGAGATCACCCGAGCGATGCGAAAGAAGCCTTCATCGTGAATGAGGAAGCGGTGAAAATAATGGGCTTGAAGTCTCCCATCGGAAAATATTTTCGTCTGTATGATCAGGAGGGGAAAATCATAGGCGTTATGCAAAATGCCTATTTTAGCTCCCTCCATAAGAAAGTTGAACCTGTCGTCTATCATCTATTGACAAATACCAAGGATGCACAGGCTTATGGTGTAATGCTTATTAGGATAAATGGCTCAAACATTTCGGATGGCATAACGGCGATAGAGAAAATCTGGAAAGCGGAAAATCCGAATTCGCCGTTTGAATTCCAATTTCTCGATGAAGCGATCGATAGCCGTTATAATTCAGATCGCAAGATAGAGGACCTCTTCGGCTCATTTGCATGCATAGCGATATTTATATCCTGTCTTGGGCTCTTTGGTCTGGCATCGTTTACCGCAGAGAACAGGACGAAAGAGATCGGCATACGCAAGGTTTTAGGTGCTTCTGTTCCTGCTCTTCTTTGCATGCTTACCGAAGATTTTGTGAAATGGGTTGTTCTTGCCGACATCATAGCATGGCCTCTTGCATGGTATGCAGTGACCAAATGGCTGCAGAGCTTTGCCTATCGCATAGATGTTACTCTCTGGCCGTTTGTGTTTGCCGGAATTATAGCCTTGGTAATTGCTCTGCTGACCGTGAGCTGGCAGACGATTCGGGCTGCAAGGGCGAATCCAGCCGATTCTCTGCACTATGAGTAGCGGTGAAATCCCGTACTCAGCGGGATGGAGGAAATCAATCGACAGTGAATTTTCAATGTTTTTTTAAAATTGAGGTATTTACTCAACATGTTCATGATCTTCCCTGTAACCGCGGGCGGCTCGCCCGCCGCAGGAAGGCGCCGTCAGTTTACCCCTTCGGGGCTACAAAAACAATGGTACATCAAAATACGCTTGGTAGTTACAAATTGAGAAGGAATAGGGTATGCTAAAAAATTACTTACACGTTGCATTGAGGAATCTGAAAAACCATAAGGCTTTCTCGTTTATAAATATAATCGGACTTGCGGCCGGTATAGCATGCTGCATTGCGATCCTCCTTTACGTGCAGGACGAGTTGAGCTATGACAGGTTCAACAAGAAGGCGGAACAGATTTATCGTGTACACTTCCGTGCCTTCTTAAACAACAGGGACTTGAATCAGGCGATAAGCTGCGCACCGTTGAAAACTATCTTGATAAAAGACTTCCCGGAAGTCGTTTCGGCTGCCAGGATTGCAGCGAACTTCGGTTCTTCGGTGCTGCGTTATAAGGAGAAGGTGTTTGATGAAAAAAGAATTTATGCTGTTGACTCGACGTTCTTCAACGTGTTTACGGCGGACTTCGTTCAAGGAGACGCGAGAACCGCTTTGACTCGGCCTGGAACTGTCGTGATTTCAAAAGCAATGGCGAATAAATATTTCGGCACTGAAAATCCGATAGGAAAAATTTTGAATGCAGATCGGAGAACAGACTTGATTGTAGCCGGAGTGGTAAAGGAGTTTCCACGCAACTCTCATTTTCACTTCGATTTTCTTACATCGCTTGTAGGGATGACTGAGAGGAAAGGCGATAATATTAATTGGCTCAACAATGATTATTACACATACGTGTTACTGCGTGAGGGCACAGATCAATTACTGTTTCAAAAAAAGCTTAATGAAGATATCAGAGAAAATATCAGCCTGCAATTGAAGGCGGTCACGGGAGCAACGCTTGATCAGTTTGAGTCATCCGGGAACAAAATAGGTTATTTTCTTCAGCCCCTTACATCCATCCATCTCAATTCACATCTCGATTTTGAGATAGAGCCAAATAGTGATGTTTCTTATATATTTATATTTTCAGCGATTGCGATCGCGATTCTCCTGATCGCGTGCATCAATTTCATGAATCTTTCCACCGCGAGATCAGACAGGCGCGCAAAGGAAGTCGGGATACGAAAAACTCTTGGGTCCAGCAAAGCCAGGCTGATTGTCCAGTTCATGACCGAATCGACCATCATCAGTTTGATTGCAGTCTTTCTCGCTGTAGGTCTTGTGGAAATACTACTTCCCTTCTTCAACACTATCTCAGGCAAAGAGGTGAGTTTAGGAATATTTGATAATGTGTACTCGATTCCTTTGCTTTTATTGTTCGCGATTGTTGTCGGAATCCTTGCAGGGAGTTATCCGGCCTTTTATCTGTCGTCTTTTCTCCCTGTCCACATCCTCAAATCCGGTTCAAGAAAAGCGAGCCGTAAATCCGTTTTAAGAAGCGCTCTTGTTATTTTTCAGTTCACGGTATCGATCGTATTGTTTATCGGTACGTTTATCATTTATAATCAACTGAAGTACATACAGGAAAAAAATCTCGGTTTAAGCAAGGATCAGGTTCTCATTATCAGCAAAGCCGATGCTCTTGGAGCGCAGATGGAACCATTCGAGCAGGAACTGTCCGGATGTCCTGGAGTGGTGCGCATTTCCAATTCATCCTCGATTCCCGGCAGTATATACGATGACAATGTCTGGCAGGTCAAAAGCGGAGCAAGTCAGGATGCACAGACGGCCATGATGACAATGAAAAGCGACTACGAGTATGCCGGAGTTTATAAACTTGAGATGGCCGCAGGGAGGTTTTTTTCGAAGGATCATCCCTCCGATTCGGCCGGAGTTGTGTTGAACGAGGCCGGAGTGAAAGCGCTCGGCATCAAAGATCCGATAGGAAAAATAGTAATAAGGCCGGGGAACATTTCGAGATACGAAGTCATCGGTGTGATGAAGGATTTCAATTACGAGTCGCTTCATGAGAAAATTCGTCCACTCGCCATAAGCCTTTTCAATCGCGGCGAATACAGCCGGTTCGTATCTGCCCGCGTTTTTCCGGGCGACTATCAAAATACGATCTCATCCCTGGAACGCGTCTGGAAAAAATATGCCGGGAACACCGTGTTCCAATACAATTTCCTAGACCAGAATCTGCAAAGTCTTTACCTGTCTGACCAGAGGGCAGGCAAGATTGCCGCGACTTTTTCTGCGCTTGCTCTTCTCATCGCTTGTCTGGGATTACTCGGACTGGCTGCTTTCATCACGGAGCAGAGAACGAAGGAAATCGGAATAAGGAAAGTGCTTGGCGCGTCCGTTTCCGAAGTGATAGCTTTGCTTTCAAGTGAATTTATGAAATGGGTACTCATAGCGAATCTTATCGCGTGGCCTCTCGCTTACTATGCAATGAGCAAGTGGCTTCAAAACTTTGCTTACCGGGTAAATATGAACATTTGGATATTCGTTGCGTCAGGTGCTCTTGCCTTGATCGTCGCGCTATGTACCGTGAGCTCGCAGGCGATCAAAGCCGCGATGGTAAATCCCGTGGAGTCGCTGCACTATGAGTAGCTGTGAAGTCCTGTCCTTAGCGGGAAGCAGAGTTTATGGCATGAATAATTGGACACAGGAAACGAGATGTCTGGATAAAACCCGGTCTGTTGCCTCTGGTCAACGGTATATGGCTGCGGATTTTATTAAAAATTAGAGGATAATAATGTTTAAGAACTATTTGAAGATTGCCATCAGAAACCTAGCGAAGAACCGGCTCTATTCGTTTATCAATATTGCCGGATTGGCGATAGGCATGGCGTGTGTCATCCTGATTTTCAAATGGCTGCAAAATGAACAGGGATACGACACGTTTATCAGGGATGCCGGCTCGGTCTATCGACTGAATTGGGAATATCGGTGGAATGGCAGCGAAGGTGTTGGACCGACATCACCTCCTCCGCTTACGGCAAAATTGGTTGACGAAGTCCCCGAGGTTGCCGCCGCAACTCGAGTTTACTCCGCCTCGCCGATGGTTGTTCGTTACGGCGATAAGTATTTTAACGAGAATAGAATATTCGGCGCTGATTCCAATTTCTTCAATATATTCAACTTCAAATTGCTGGATGGAAATCCGGCAACAGCCCTCTTGTCTCCGAACAGCGTCATACTTACGGAATCAGCAGCAAGGAAATATTTCGGGGATGATGCGCCGGTGGGAAAAACAATAACGATCGGCGACAAACATTGGGAAATAAATAAACTCTATGACAACGTCTTCAGAGTTACAGGCATCGTTCAGGATCCGCCTAAAAACTCGCACATGCAGTTCGCACTCTTGACATCAATAACTTCATATCCAAGCGTTTCTTTTTTTAACTGGAGCTGGATATGGATGCAGGTTGTAACTTATGCAAAACTCAAAGACAATTCTTCAATTCCCGCCGTTGAAAACAAGGTCAAACAGATCGTTGCAAAATACGCGCCCGCGGCTTTTAGCCGTGTCGGCTTTTCATACGACAATCTTGTCAAGACGGGCGGAAAATGGAATTTTGTTTTTCAACCACTTGAGGATATTTATCTTGGCTCGGCTCAAATCGGAAATCCATTGGGGCCTATCGGGAACAGGTCGTACTGTTATGCATTTTCGCTCATTGCAGTTTTTATCCTTCTCGTTGCCTGCATTAATTTCATGAACCTGTCGACCGCGCGATCGGAGAAGCGGATGATGGAAGTGGGCGTACGCAAAACATTAGGATCATCGCGGAAATCGCTCTTTGCACAGTTTCTGCTCGAATCAGTGATGTACAGCTTGCTTGCCCTGCCGGTAGCGCTTATTCTTGTCGAAATACTCATCGCTCCGTTTAACAACTTGACCGGCAAATCTCTAACCCTCAATTTGCTGGAGCCTTCATGGCAAATACCGCCGCTTTTCCTCCTTACATTGTTCATTGGGTTTGCATCGGGGTGTTACCCGGGTTTCTATTTATCGTCGTTTCGTCCTGTTCAAATGCTCAAAGCTTCCGGCAGCACCCGATCAGGAGGACGCCGCTTTAGAAATGCGCTGACTGTATTTCAATTTGCCGTCAGCATCGGGCTGATTGTCTGTACGTTGCTTGTTCAGAAACAAATAAACTTCATTAAAAATGCAGACCTCGGATTTGATAAAAACAATATCGTCGTTATCTCCAACGTGAACAATCCTTTGGGAAACCAATTGGAAGCGTTCAAGGAAAAGTTAAGGATACAATCCTGTGTTTCTGATATTACAGTGTCTACCGGAATCCCGCCGAACTTCGGTTTCGGAGATTATTATAAAATGCCGGGCAGGGGAAATGAACAGCTTATGTTGGTGTCGTATATGACGGATGAGGACTTTTTGAAAACAATGGGAATTCAACTTCAAGAAGGCCGCGGATTTCTATCGGATCACCCCACCGATGCGACAAGCGTCATTATGAACGAAACTGCTGTGAAGCGATTCGGGATTAGCGATCCGATAGGTAAAACGATTAATTATCCGAGTAAAGGCGATTATACAATCATCGGAGTGATAAAGGATTTTAATTTCATGGATCTTCATTCACCCATACTTCCTTTTGCTCTTTTCAACAGGAGATCAAATTCGTACCGAATTCCTGATTCGTATGTCGTCGTTCGATTAATGGGTGCCGATCTTGTCGGAGATGTTTCGATGTTGGAGTCTACATGGAAGTCTTTTACAAATAACGCGCCGTTTGAATATAGTTTTATGGACCAAAATCTGGCACAGCAATATACATCCGAAAAAAATCTTGCCAGGACATTCCTGACTTTTTCCGTCCTGGCGATTTTTATCGCCTGTCTGGGTCTTCTCGGACTATCTGCATTTGTGACCGAACAAAGGACCAAAGAGATAGGTATCCGCAAAGTATTGGGGGCATCAATACCGGAGATCGTCGTCCTTCTTTCGAAAGAGTTTATGAAATGGGTGCTCATTGCCAATGTGATCGCGTGGCCGCTGGCATACTACGCAATGAACGAATGGCTTCAAAATTTTGCTTACCGGGCAAATATAGGCGTTTGGGTATTTATCGCTTCAGGCGTCCTATCGTTGATTGTTGCGTTGATCACTGTGAGTTCGCATGCGATCAAAGCCGCGACGGCAAATCCCGTGGAGAGTATGCGATATGAATAAGCAAAGCGCAAAGAGTAAATAAACCGGAGGAAGGACATGCTTAAGAATTATATGAAAGTCGCTCTTAGAAATCTACTCAGGCGAAGGACTTATTCTCTCCTCAATGTAACCGGACTTGGAGTAGGCATGGCTTGCGCCATTCTCGTAATGCTTTGGGTACGGTATGAATTGAGTTATGATCGATTCCATACAAATGCCGATCGGCTCTATCGAGTCGTGTTTACAAATGAGCAAAGAGAATATCACGGATATTGGCAGCCGGGTCCGCTGGCAAAGTATCTGAAAGACAATTTTCCGGAAATCGAACAAACAACAAATTATTCGGAGATGGAATTTAAGTTATCGCATGAAACCAACGGTTTCTTTTGCAAGGGCAGCATAGTCGATTCAACGTTTTTTCAAATGTTTTCATTCAAACTGGAAGAAGGCGATGTGCGAACGGTGCTGACGAATTCGAATTCGGTAGTCATTTCCAGGTCGTTGGCCTTGAAAATATTCGGACAAGAAACGCCCGTAGGGAAAACGCTAAAGCTCAACGACCATCCCGGTCTAATTGTAACCGGAGTATTTTCAGATGTGCCGAAAACATCGCATATCCAATTCGATTTTCTTCTGCCTTTTTCCAGCGCTCCCGACTTTATGAAAATGTGGGACAGGAAAAGCGTCCAGACGTATGTCTTACTCAACAAGAATGCTTCCTTCGATGAGATAAACAAAAAAATATACGGAGTGATGAATGAACACAACCCCTCATGGAAAAATATCCTTTATTTGTTTCCGATGACAAAAAGCCATCTTTATGAGCCGGGCGGGACAGGTTTTATCGTTTACGTCTATATCTTTTCCGTTTTCGGCCTTTTAGTTCTGATTGTAGCCTGTATCAATTTCATAAATCTTTCGACCGCCAGATCTGAAAAACGTGCGAAGGAAATCGGTATAAGAAAGACTATGGGCTCATCTCGTACGCAGCTGATAAGACAATTCATGATCGAAACCATATTATTTTCAATTCTTTCTCTTTTATTCGCCATTGTCGCGGTCGAGCTGAGTCTTCCTTCTATAAACGGTGTTTTAAATATTCATATGAGTATGATTTATACGGGAAGTATGGTCCTTGTTTTATTGGGAATCTCTGCATTAACAGGCTTGATAGCCGGAAGCTATCCGGCGATCTATCTTTCTTCTTTCAGTCCGATATCCGTATTAAAAGGCGGAACTTCGAATCCGGGAGAAAAACGTTCTTCTCTCTTAAGAAATGCGCTTGTCATCGTTCAGTTTTCATTTTCCGTTTTTATCATCACCTGTGTCGTAAGTATAAGCAGCCAATTAAACTTTATTCAATCCAAGGATCTCGGTTTTAACAAGGAACAAGTTTTAGTAATCAGCACAAGGGGAGCTTTGCAGCAAAAAGTTCCTCTTGTAAAAAATGAATTACTGAAATTTCCATTTGTTCAAAGCGCTGCAGTATCGGCAACGGATCTAACTAATTTTGAGGGAGCAGGAACAGGGCCTATCGATTGGGAAGGCAGGAATCCGAATAAAAATATAGAAGTAGGGTTCAATTATGTCGATGAAGATTTTGCAAAGACGCTGCAAGTCAAAATGGCGCAAGGCAGGTTCTTCTCCAAAGACTTTCCTTCGGACATGTCGGATGCATTCATTGTCAATGAGGAAGCAATAAAAGAAATGGGCGTTGGGAATCCACTCAATAAAAATCTATCAACATGGTTCGGCAGGAAGGGAAAGATCATTGGTGTGATCCATAATTTTAATACTCAATCTTTGAGAGATGAAATGGCGCCTGTCGTTTTTATCCCGACACCGGCTGCCAATTACCTCTGCCTGCGTATATCATCCCCTGATATTCCCGGCGCCATAAAATCAATAGAAAATAAAATCAAAGAGATAGTTCCTGACGATCCGTTCGAATTTCGATTTTTAGATGAAGTAATTGATAGTCAGTATAAAACGGAACAGATGATATCTAAACTGGCAATGTTTATTGCCATCATCGCAATATTTATTTCCTGTCTCGGTTTATTCGGATTGGCTTCCTTCTCATGCGAACAACGTACGAAAGAAATCGGCATACGCAAAGTATTGGGTGCATCGATAACCAATGTTATGGTTATGCTTACGAAGGATTTCACTAAATGGGTTTTGCTCGCCAATATCATTGCCTGGCCTATAGCCTGGTATGTTGTGAACAAATGGCTGCAAAACTTCGCCTATCGGATCGATATGACAATATGGCCGTTCATATTGGCCGGCTTTTCGGCGCTGGCGATTGCCATCGGTACGGTAAGCTGGCAGGCAATAAAAGCCGCGACAGCAAATCCGGTCGAATCGCTGCACTATGAGTAGCAGCAGCATCTCGCACTTGCGGCATGGAGAGCCTGTGTTATTGTCAATGCCGATAAAGAGCGATCATCAATAATGGGAGAAGGATCATGATTCGGAATTACTTGAAAGTCTCGCTCAGAAATTTGATAAGACATAAGACATTCTCGATTATCAACATCCTCGGTTTTGCATTCGGTATTTCGGTTTGTATGTTGATACTCCTCTTTTTATTAAAGGAGCACAGCTACGATTCTTACAATGCCAACGCGAACCGTATCTACAAACTCATCGATGTTGAAAATAACTCCAGCGCAATTGATTACCGGGTAGAGACCGCTGTCTTGAATAATTATCCTGAAGTGAAAAATGCCTGTGTCGCCTACATATTTTCTGGAAAAATAGGAACGAGTTACAGCGGCAACGGCTGCGATATTGATAACGTTATGTCGGTCAACAATGCATTTTTTCAAATGTTTTCGAACCGCTTTGTCTATGGTAATGCATCTGCGCCTCTGCCAAATCCGAATTCTGTGGTGTTGACGGAAAGCTCTGCGCTTAAGTTGTTTGGCGCCGAAAATCCTATCGGAAAAATAATTGTGATGTGGCGGCAGTTTCCCCTAACGGTAACCGGAGTGATTAAGGATTTTCCGGACAATTCAACTATCAATGCGAATATGATTGTGAACATGGAGAACGATACATTTAAATTCAGACGCGATGAAGGGGACAGCAGAGACAGCAGTACGTATAGATATCCTTTTAATATTTATTTACAACTGAAAGAAAGGACTGATGCGATACAGTTTGTAAATAAGATAAACGGCAGCCCGGAGATTTTACAGCCTTATATAAAAAAAGCCGGCCTTCTTTCATTGACAGACCTCTATCTCCATGATAATACAACAGGGGGCACAACGAAAAAGGGCAATCCGGCGCTTTTAAGGCTGTTTGCGGGGATTGCGCTCTTGGTACTCATACTGGCGATCATCAATTATATCAACCTATCGGTTGCTCAGCAGAACAAGAGGAATAAAGAGACTGGAATACGGAAAACAATCGGCGCCGGCAGGAAGGATATAATTTTTCTTTTTCTCGTGGAGTCGTTTCTCGTGACAAGTGCGGCATTTGCTGTGGCATTGGTTCTTACAGAAATGAGTCTCCCCATTTTTTCTCATATTGTCGACAGCCATCTGAGCGCAAGTCCGTTCATCCAATTTCCAGGGATTATGGTTCTGCTTTTTTCAATTATTCTCATCGGCATTTTATCGGGATTGGTCCCCGGCGTTTTGTTCTCTTCATTTAATCCTGTGAGAAATATCAGCGGTAAAATGATTGTTGCAGGAAGGAAGGATTATTTTAGAAATCTGCTGACCGTGTTCCAGTTTACCGTGTCAGTTGTTTTGATTGTCTGTATTATTGTTATCCAAAGACAAATCAATTTCGTCAAACGTGCCGATCTTGGTTTCGATAAAGAGCAGCTTCTTCGAGTCGACCTGCCCTTTAGTTTCTCAGACAAAGATATTTCCAGAGGAAATGTTCTGGTGAATAGACTGAGGGAATATCCGGCAATCAAGAGCATATCTGCTTCGCAATGTGTACCGGGCGATGTCCATTTTTCGATGGGATCGATGATCGAGGGTAAAGAAAAGACCATATCATGTATTTTCGCAGACTCGAACTTTATAAACACATTCGACATACGGCTTATGAAAGGAAGGGAATTGCTTCCCGGAGATTATGGTCATGTATGCATGATTAACGAGACCGCCTTTAAATACTTCGGATGGGATGATCTTCATAACAAAAGATATAACAATGGGAGGCCTGGTGGTTACGAGATAATCGGAGTGGTGAAGGACTTTCATAGTGCGTCGCTGCATCGACACATCGAGCCAACGTGTATTATGTTTAGCTCGCAAGTGCCGCCATCGAGTCTCACGTTGCGGATAAGAAAAGGAGCAACGGGACAGACCATGGCATATCTTCAAAAGACATGGAAAGAAGTTTATCCTGATATTCTGCTTGACTACCAGTTCTATGATGAGTGGTTTAATCAGATGTACAGAGAAGATGATAGATTCGGTGATGCTATCGACTTATTTGCGTTTCTGGCTGTAACGATCTCATGCCTGGGAATACTTGGAATGGCAGTTTTTTCTTCTGAACATCGTGCGAAAGAGATAGGCATTCGCAAAGTGCACGGGGCAAGTATCCGGCAGATCATGGGATTGCTCAATAAAGATATCCTGAAATGGGTCGCTCTTTCATTTGTCGTGGCCTGTCCGATTGCATGGTATGCAATGAATAAATGGCTGCAGGACTTTGCGTACCGGATGGAAATGAGCTTGTGGATGTTCGCTGCATCCGGCCTTATAGAATTGATGATCGCTCTGCTGACCGTCAGTTGGCTGACATGGCGGGCGTCGACAAGAAACCCGGTGGAAGTATTGAGGTACGAATAGCTTCAACAAGTTATGAGCGGTAAACAATTAGCATCGGATATTTGCCGGTAGTATTTGAAAATTGGAGTAGAACATGCTGAAGAATTATTTGAAGACAGCGCTCAGAAGCATGGCAAGAAGAAAGTTGCTGTCGGCGACCATGATCTTTGGATTGGCGCTGGGAATTCTCTCCAGCTTCCTGCTCATGATTTACGTCTTCAACGAGTTGAGCTATGACAGATCTTTGCCCAACTCGAATCGTATTTATAGAATCATCGACGAATTCCATAAGAGTTGGGGAAACCGGCAGGTAGCGAAGTGTTACGGCAAATGGATCGACCCGATCAAAGACGAATATCCAGAAATTGCTCAAATGGCAAAGTTCAATGATTCGTATAATACACCGATAGTAACGGTCAACGAAAACAAATTCAAGCCGGAAAATTTCTTCGAGGCGGACTCAACGTTCTTTGATGTATTTCAATTTAAGTTCATCTACGGCAGCGCCTCCGGTGCGCTTCGATATCCAAAGTCGATCGTGCTTTCCCGCAGTACTGCATGTAAATACTTCGGCAGTCATAATCCGATCGGCAAGTTCCTCAAAACTCTCGACGATGACTCGAATTCCTTTGAATATCGTATCTCCGGTGTTTTTCAAGATGCTCCCATCAATTCCCACTTTCATCCGGAAATAATAGCAAGCTGGCCGAGCGAACAGAAGAGACAAGAAAAGGGATATTACTATGTTTTGTTGAAACAGGCGAAAGATGCCGCGGAGTTGCAGGGAAAGCTGGGGAAATTTGTATTGTCAGGCGCTTTTGCGCTTGTGATTGCATTGATGACTGTAAGCTGGCAGGCGATGAAAGCGGTGACAGCGAATCCGGTCGAGTCGCTGCACTATGAGTAGCAGCTAAATCCCACCCTTAGCGGGATGCGGAGATTGCCGTACGAATGACTTCAAGATAAAAAGGTTCATCTGGAAATTAATATTTGTAATACATCTTGGCATGGATACTCTCGCGGCGACAGATCTCTGCGATTCCCATCTCTCCTCGTAATCCTTCCAGGACAATCCGGATCTTCTCTTCACAGGTATATTTCTTTCGGGTCTTTCGCTTTATCTCCCGTATGATACTTTCGGTGCTTGATTGCTGGATCATGGTAATTCTCCTTTGCTAAAAGATGTTCTCAATGTACTCAAAACCATCTCTTAGTTTTACGCCTTCAACCGTCCAATAGGCTCTGAAACGTAAAAAATAATGACAATAATTTACAGAATTTTACATTGGTGTGATACCTTAGACTTCAATAAGATTATATATTCATAATGATGAGATCTTAAGACGGGGAATCGGAAGGTTTCATAGAGACGGTGATGAAAATAAAAAGATAAAGTAGAGGAGGTGGAAGGAACACATCCTCTAGTACCGGCGGCGGTCTTTTTATTCGGAATGCAGACGATGACAGGATTTGTTCAATGAACCGGGGAATATCTTTTTAACATCGATACGAGTCATTAATAAAATGTTGTAATCAACTCAGGGCAAAGGCTATGAAGCATGAACTCTAAAATAAGTATTATTTTCTCTCTTCTTCTATTATTCAGCTGCGCTGCGTTCTCGTTCGATAATGGCACCAAAGGCGATACAGGCGGCGCTTCTCCTCAGAAGTCGGTGAGAATTTATTATGCAACTCGTTTAACGACCGCCAAGCCTGTGATCGACGGTGCTTTGAACGATACCTGTTGGAAAACAGGCGAATGGGCGGGCAATTTTACACAATGGGTGCCGCGTGAAGGCGCAAAACCCTCGCAGCCTACACAAATAAAGATTCTCTACGATGATCAAAATATTTATGTGGCAATAAGAGCTTTTGACAGCGAACCTGATAAGATCATCCGCAAAGCCGGAAAACGAGATGAATTTAACGGTGATGTCGTTGGTGTGAATTTTGATAGTTATCATGATCATCGAACGGGCTTTGAGTTTGATGTTACTGCTGCCGGACAAAAAACAGATCTGATATTGACAAATCCTCAGAGTGCTGATTTCAACTGGAATGCTGTATGGTACGTTAAAGCAGGCCTGGAAGATTCTGCATGGACTGCTGAATTCGAAATTCCACTGAGCCAGCTGCGCTACAGCAGCGACAGCGATCAGGTCTGGGGTATGCATTGCTGGAGATGGATAGACCGTTTGCAGGAAGAAAGCGACTGGGAACCTCAATCTTCTACTAGCGCTGGCATACTGTATCAGTTTGGCGAATTGCATGGAATTAAAGGATTGCCTGGATCACGCCGTATTGAAATAATGCCGTATATGGTTGGAAAACTTAAAACTTTTAAAAGTGAACCGGATAACCCGTTTGCAGACAAAGGCAGATCCTGGCTTGGGAATGCAGGGATTGATGCAAAGATAGGATTGTCGAGCAATTTTACCGTCGATCTTACGATCAATCCGGATTTCGGACAGGTAGAATCCGATCCATCCGTTATGAATCTTACGGCGTTTGAAACTTTTTATGAAGAAAGGCGTCCGTTTTTTCTGGAAGGAAGAAATATTTTCAGTTTCGATTTTGATAATTCGAGTATTTTTTACAGCCGCAGGATAGGACATTCGCCGAGTTATACACCGGCGCTCGGGAACAATGAATATATGGATTATCCGGATAACACTGCCATATTGAGCGCTGCAAAAATAAGCGGAAAAACTGCGGATGGATTGTCGATTGGAATTTTACAAAGTATAACGGCTCATGAGAATGCAGAGATCGGTTCCATGAATACGAAGAGGGACGTAAGCGTTGAACCATTGACCAATTATGTAATCGCCCGCATACAACAAGACTTTGAAGATGGCAACAGCGTGCTTGGAGGTGTTTTTACTTCCACCAACCGTTTTATAAATGATTCCTGCCTCGAATTTCTGAACCGAAATGCCTATACCGGCGGTCTTGATTTGCTTCACCAGTGGAAGGATAAAGAATTTTATATCGATGCAAAATTTGTCGGCAGTAGTATCAACGGCAGCAGTGATGCTATGAGAATTCTTCAAAACTCATCAGCCCGGTATTACCAGCGTCCTGATGCGGATCCTTCGCAATTTGACAGCGCCGCTGCCGGGCTTTCCGGTTATGGCGGAAGAATAAAGATAGGAAAAGGCAGCAAGGGACTGTGGCGGTATTCCGAAGAATTCAACTGGCGTTCTCCAGGGCTCGACCTTAATGACATTGGCTATATGCCGACAGCTGACATTCTCAATCAGAGGACATCGCTTTCCTATTTTATTAACCAGCCAATATTTATTTTTAGGACGTACTCTATAGGCATAAGCCAGATTAACAACTGGGATTTTGGAATGCATTACTTATCGTCCGGCGGCGAATTGAGTTTGTATCTTGAATTCCTTAATAAATGGGCGCTCAGTACAGCGGTTGATTATACATCGCAAGCTCTGGATACCCGAATATTGCGCGGAGGCTATGCAATGCTGGTTCCTGCCGTATGGTCGAATGGCCTTTACATAAGAACAGATCCTTCAGAAAAGATATTCTTTGATATCAACGCATCTTTCTCGGCGTCAGAAAACCAAAGCAGCAGATACTATTATGTGCAACCGGAAATATCCGTCATGCCAGTCAATACACTTAAAGTATCGATGAGTGTTAACTATTCGCAAAATTATAATAATTTGCAGTATGTTGACACGAGATCAGTCCAAAACGGCAACCGGTATATTCTCGGAAAAATAAATCAGCAAACGCTCGGTGCAACTTTTAGGATTGATTATAATATTACTCCCGAATTATCTATTCAGTATTACGGAAGCCCGTTTGCCACGGTGGGGAAGTATTCTGAATTTAAATCCGTTACAAATCCGAAGGCGGCGAAATACAGCGACAGGTATTCGAATTTAAATCCTGTGCTCAACGGCGACAGTTGTGAAGTATCGGAAAATAACAATCCGGTGATAGATTATAAATTTGCGAACCCCGATTTCAATTTTTCTCAGTTTCGGTCCAACCTGGTATTCAGGTGGGAATACCGCCCCGGTTCACAAATATATATAGTCTGGTCTCAGGATAGAACAAACTATATCATGCCTGGAATTAGTTCGGTTTATAATGCTGCGGGGGATCTAAGAGATGTATATCCAAATAATATATTTCTTATAAAATTCAATTATTGGTTTTCAATTTAGCAAAAGAAGTATTTCGGTAATAATGGAATAAATGAATTATATTCTTAGGGCCGGATGTGTTTTAGCCGATCGCACAAGTCATTGATAAGGCGTACTCAGGAGTTCAACCGTCATTGAATGTGATAAAGAGAAAAAATTAAAAAGGAGAAACAACCATGAAGACTGCGCATATTTATTGTATAACCCTTTTAACTATGACATCTCTCATATTGCTTAATCCGGCCTTTGGAAATGACGGGAGTGCGACGGATTATTCTGCACGTATCCTGACGCCGCCGCCGGCTGCAACTCCGCGAATCAACGGTCCAAATGTTTTCGGTGTCCGCCCGAAATCACCGTTTCTTTACACCATCCCGGCCACCGGTTACAGGCCTATGAAATTCAGCGTTAATAAACTTCCTCCTGGTCTTTCCGTTAACGCAGTTACGGGACGAATCACGGGCAGCCTCGCAAAACCGGGAGAATATCAGGTGACCCTGCACGCAGAGAATGCAAAGGGCATGGATGAAAAGAATTTCCGGATAGTAGTCGGTGAAAAGATCGCGCTTACGCCGCCTATGGGTTGGAACAGCTGGAATTGCTGGGCCTGGGTTGTGGATCAGAAAAAAGTACTGCGCTCGGCCAGAACACTTGTCAAATCCGGTTTGATCAACCACGGCTGGACATTTATCAACATTGACGATACCTGGCAGGGTAAGCGCGGCGGTCCGCATCATGCCATCCTGCCCAACGAACGTTTTCCCAAAATGAAGACGCTGTGTAACCAAATACATGCACTCGGCCTTAAGGTTGGTATTTACTCCAGTCCCTGGATCACCACTTTCGCAGGGTATCGCGGAGGATCGAGCGACAGCGCTGATGGACATTGGGAGAAGCTTAAGAATTACGAAGCCAATAAACGCCTTGGAAAATATTCGTTTACAGCAAACGATGCCGTGCAGTTTGGCGAATGGGGTATTGATTACCTGAAATACGATTGGAGTCCCAACGATGTGCCCCACACAGTAGAAATGAGTGAAGCATTGCAAAAAACGGGACGTGACATTATTTACAGCCTTTCATGCGCTGCTCCATTCGACCAGGCGGCAGATTGGGCACGGCTGGCCAATTGCTGGCGCACCACGGGCGATATCGGGGATGCATGGGTCCAGCCTTCGGAACCATGGAAGCACGGCATTTCGGAACTTGCATTTTGCCAGGATCGTTGGGCGTCCTATGCCGGTCCGGGGCATTGGAACGATCCGGATATGCTCGAAGTCGGATATGTGGGTGGAGGACCGAATCTTCACTTGACTCATCTTACACCCGATGAACAATATACACATATTACGATGTGGTGTCTGCTGTCCGCACCGCTGCTCATCGGATGCGACCTTGAACGTTTGGATCCTTTTACCCTCAGCCTGCTTACGAACGATGAAGTCCTCGCACTCGATCAGGATGCGCTGGGCAAACAGGCAGTGCGCGTGGATTCTATAGGTCCGGTGGATGTTTACATGAAAGAACTTGAGGACGGTTCAAAAGCATTGGGATTTTTCAACCATGACTCCACTGCCCAAAGAATCGAATTCAAAGCATTCAACACACACGGATTCAAATCCCCGCAGCACGTTCGCGATCTCTGGCGGCAAGCCAACCTGCCGGACATTGCAGATCCGTCTAAAGATGTACTCAATATGACAATTCCAGCTCACGGTGCGCAGCTCTACAAGCTTACTGACGCCCAATAGTACCGCGACGGAGCGACTCGATGCAGAGACGGGTTTGTTGTTCCGCGCAGGATCGGCCGGAGGTTCAATCCGCTATGGATGAATAGAGCGGACATGCGTTTACCGGATTGGAGTGCCTGTATAAATCCCGTCGAAAGAATATGGTTTGTTTTTTTTTTGCAGCAGAACGGATGGTCTGAATATCGCTTATGGGATTATACATGCTTTTTATGAAACTACTGTGAGACGATGAGTTAGATTTTTCTGCCGAGCCAATTGAGAATTCCCGTTATAAAGGTGAGAGGATGCGGCGGGCACCCCGGGATGTACAAATCGATAGTGTGCGATGTAAGGAATATCCGATCGATCTCCGGAGAGTTCTTGAATATTCCGCCGCTGATCGCACATGCACCGACCAGAATAATGATTTTTGGAACGGGAACTGCTTCAAAACAGATCTCTGCAGCTTGTGCCATTGCTTTTGTGAACGGACCGCTTACGACAATCCCATCGGCGTGCCGGGGTGAAGCGACGAACTCAATACCGAAACGGCCCATATCGAAATTCACATTGCTTGCCGCATTGAGTTCTAATTCGCACCCATTGCATCCGCCTGCAGAAATTTGCCGGAGTTTTAACGACCTGCCAAAGTAGCTTTTAATTTTTTTCGATGCCATTTTCGGTGTTATGCTGCTTTGTGTCCCGTCGGCAATGAGCCCGCTGCGTGAGCTGCATGCAATGTGATATTCATTGGTAAAGCGGATTGCCTTTTCAGGGCAGGATTGTTCGCACGCCGGGCAAAACACACACAGTCCGAGATCTATGCGCAGCGGATGAATCTGAAGAGCGCCGGTCGGACAAACGGCTGCGCATTCCCCGCATCCTTCAGGACAATTCGCCGGATGAAGCTCCGGCATTCCACGAAAGAGCGGCGGCAGTGCTGCATGATGAACATCATGAACAATCGGATCCCCCTGTAATATTCGCAGCTGAATACTCTCAATCATAAATCAATACGACTCCTTATTAAAGATCGTGCCCCGAATACGATAAATCGAAACTTTTATTGCATAATGGAAAATCGGAAATGGCTTCACTTCGCATGGCCAGGCCTAACCCATACCAGTTATGGAATGACGGGTCTTTAATTTTATATCGCTTCCATATTCCCTTTGAATTAGTGAACGCACAATGTGCGATTTCGCCTCTCCATCCTTCGGTCAGCGAGACAACCCCGCTGTTTGGACGAATAGCATTCATCTCGCTTTTCACTGAACCTATTGGAAGATTCTCTAATTGGTCGAATATAAAGCGAAGTGATTCATCGATCTCTAATGATCGCATACGCGCTCGTGCAAACACATCACATGAAGACAGCGTAAGAAGCGGAAGATGCGTGTATTTATATGCCCCATAAGGAAATTGACTTCTTATATCTACATCAAGGCCGCTTGCGCGCGCTGCAGGCCCGACCATTCCTAAAGATTGTGCCCATTCCTTTTCCACGATTCCGGTGTGATCTAATCGTCCCAGAACACTTGTTGAACCAAACATGACTTCATTAATAACCTGTACATCATGCTGCACGATGTGTAAATTCACTTTGAGTGCTTCTATTGCTTCATCCGCGGGATCAAATTGAAGTCCGCCCGGTACAATAAATCCTCTTCCAAAACGTGAACCGCAGAGAAGGGCAGTACTGTTGATTATGAGCGTTCGTAATCTTCCGTATGATGCTGAACCGATAGCATATCCGACATCATTGGCAATGCCGCCGAGTCCGGCAAGATGCATGGCGATACGTTCGAGCTCCTCGGCAATCGAACGAAAAATCTGCGTCCGCAAACTTACGGAGACATTCGATAGCGCTTCGACCGCGAGTACGTATGCCATGGAATGACCTATGACAGTATCGCCCGCAATGGATTCGCAGAGGATGTTTTGTTGTGATGGAGAAGCATTGAGTAATAACTTTTCAATTCCACGATGCTGATAACCAAGAATGATTTCGAGGTGGTAAACCAATTCACCGTGGCATTGGAATCTAAAATGTCCCGGTTCGATAACGCCGGCGTGGATAGGCCCGACAGCAACTTCGTGAACTTCTTCGCCCTCCATCTTATACATTGAGTATGGCTGATTGTCTAGAATGACTGTCTGTTTACGTACAGGGCGAAGCCATGGATGACCTTCAGGAATAATCTGATGGTTTTCTGCGAGTTCACATTCAAAATAATTGGTCTGGGGATAGACGTCCGCAAAACTGTGATACCGATTGTTCGCGGGAGAAAATGTCGTTCCAAGAAGATGAAGAGCGGAGTTCGAGGAATTACCAAGGACTGCAATGATCGTTGTATGAGACTCTATAGTTTCTAATCCAAACAATCCAATCATGCGTGTCTGTGTCTGTAAAATCTCTCGAAGAGAATCTTCAAATTCTTTTACAGAAAGAATTGGAATATCACCGATAGCAAACGGCTGTTGGTTCTGAACGGTCAGTGAAGTCATAGAATTATTCCAAAATCCTTTGAGATTTGTCCTACAATATCACATAATTGCGCGGGCATACAGAGACCGAGCGCTATTAATAAAACAAGCAATGTCAGGGAAGCAAAGTGTGTGATTTCGAATTTTTCGCTTATAATCGTTGTCTGTTCAACGGAAGGAGCTGTATAGAGCATGTGAAAAACCGTTTTGCTCATCCCGACAAAAATAAAAAACAGGAAGAACAGAACGGCAGCGAGGAGCAATGGCTTTGTTAACAGTCCTTGAAAAATCATCAACTCGCTGAAGAAAATACCGAACGGCGGCATTGCGATAATGGAAAAAAAACCAAAAAGAAAAAGCCATCCGGTCCACGGCATAGCCTGCAAAACATTCCATACGGAGTTTACTTCGCGCGAACGATACGCTCTGTGAATATTTCCCGCAGTGAGGAAGAGAACGACTTTTGTGAGTGAATTAAAGACCGTATGAAGCATTGCGCCGGCAAAAGCAATACCGCCGGTACCGATGCCGAGCGTAATCAGTCCAAGATGCTCGATGCTGGAATATGCCAACATCCGTTTGTAATTGGTTACTTTGAACATAAACACAAATGCAACAAAGAGGGAAAATAATCCGCCGATAATCATAATGGTGCGCGCAAAGTCTGCGGTGCCGGTCCGCACCATAATTTGATATATTCGCAAGACACCCATAAGAGCTGTTCCCCGGAGCGATCCGGACATAAGCGCTGCAACCGGACTCGGAGCGTTGCTGGTCGCATCAATATCGCCGGGATGCATCGGTGCAATGCCGATTTTAGTGCTTAAGCCGACAAACACGAAAATGAAACTTGCTTTCAACCAGATGGGATTCAGCTGCGCTGCAGATCGAGTAAAGCTCGTTATCAATAATTGTTGTCCTTCAAGTGCTGTTCCCCCGGCTGAAAGTGCAAGAAATAAAAAACCGATAAATGCAAAGGCAATGCCGACGGAAACGAGAAAAAGATATTTCCACATTGCTTCAAGGGATTCTTTGTCGCGGTAATAATAAATCAACGGCGCAATGCTCAACGTCGTTGTTTCCGCCGCTACCCAGAACATTCCCAAATGATTGCTGATCAGTGCGAGCGTATTGGCAAAGAGATAGACGTTCAGCATCATGAAATACAGTTTTTTACTTTTCTCTTCTTTGACGATAAGCGGGCGGTTCAGATATGAATACGAGACAAGCACAACCCAGAAATACACATGGGAAAGAATAAGCAGGAAAAGTTTGCTTAGCGCGTCGAATCGGATGAAATCATTCTCTGCCGGAATACATATTCCTGAAAAGACAAGATAGGAACATACGAGGTGCGCAATTGCGGCGAACAACGAAATGATGTACTGCACTTTTCGGCTGGGAACAAAATAGCAAACGCCGATGCTGAGAAGCGGGAGTACGGTTAAGACAAGGAGGATGCTCATTAGTCCTTCAGTCTCCCGAGAACGGTCACATCTTGTTTCGCAAACGTAGAACTAATTTTATTGATTGCAATACCCATAAGAAAGACGACAACAAAGACATCGAGCATCGACCCCAGTTCAACGATGGTCGGCATTTCAGCGGCTACGGATGTTCCAAAAAGGAAGATACCGTTTTCCAAAATGAGAAATCCAATAACGTGAATGATGAGCTTTTTCCTGAAAATGATGAGAAATATTCCGGTGACTATTGCGGAAAACGCGGACGCAAACGGAATAGGTTCGATCGGTGTATATCCGGAGAGAACATGCGCTGCGACAAATATTGTCGACATCGAAGCCACAATGAGCAGTAAAAAATTAAACGGCTGTATACTCGGTTCTACGATTCGGTGCACATCGAGATCGATAATGATTTTATTGATAAAGCGAGGAATGACGATTGCTTTAATAACCAGAGACATCAATGGAATGATAAGTATATGCACGGATAAATGATGTAAAAACGGAAACACCATGATTGCCGACAGCAATACACCCTGTGCTCTTAAAATACTCACGTATGTTTTAAGCCTGGAAGTTATGACTAAATACAGAAGCGTAAGACAAAACAGTATACTTAATACGTTTTCCATTGAGTTCTCCGGATCATTACCGGACAAATGTGTAAATAAGCAAATTTAAAATTCCAATTGCAGTTGCGAACAATAAATACTGAGGAATGCTCTTTATTTTCAATCGAGCTGTCATCGTCTCCACCCATGCAACGACGGTCGTGAGAAGCAGAAGGAGCATCACGAATAAAAAGAATCCCAGCCATTGATTTTGCAGACTGAACGGATTGAAAAAGAGCACTTCAAAAATTCCATAGATCATAATTTTTATATAACTCGAGTATTGATAGAGGAATAAATCAATTCCGGAGTTATCGAGAATCATCACTTCGTGAATCATCGTCAATTCCAGATGCGTTGACGGATCATCAATCGGCATACGCGAACATTCGGTCACCATTAAAAAGAAAGCAGAGATGGAACTCACAATAATAAAGACGAGCGAAGACGGGTTATCCAAATGAATGGACAGGTAAACTTCATACAGAGAGGTATAACCGCTGACAAATGCCAAACTGCCGATGGTGAAAAAATAGATCGGCTCTGCAAATACCGCAAATGCTGCTTCTCGCGCCGCTCCCATTCCTTCGAAGGAACTTCCGATATCCATCGCACCGAGAATTTGGAAGAATCGGGCAAGCCCGAGCAGGTATGCGAACACGATGATGTCGCCGCTGAAACTGAGCAGCGGCCTCATATATCCGATGGGGAGCATAAATCCTGCAACGAGAATTGCGGAAAATGAAACGACGGGTGCAAGCCTGCTTATGAATGATGCTGTTGATGCGTAAATTGTCTCCTTGCGGCTCAGTCGAAAAAGATCATAATAGGGCTGCCGGATGGGTGCGCCGCGCCGGCCGCTCAGCAGCGCCTTCTGTTTGTTGATAAGTCCGACAAGCAGCGGCGATATGCCGAGAATGAAGAGGAAAGGAAGGAGTTCTTGAAATATCAATGCGGCCATACGATTGCGATCCCGCCGTAAATAATTGCCATGATGAGCATAAAAGTAATATAAAAACGAATATCTGTTCTGCTTAATAATTCAAATGTATCAATTTTATTTATGATGTATCTGTATATCGGTGCGATAAACTTTTTTTCCGAAAAATCGTCTGAATGAGATATAAAATGAGACTGCTGCGGAAACAGGGTCTTCGGCGCTGTTACATCTTTTTCAAGATGCAGCATATGAGAAGAGATGCTGTTTATTTCATCTGCGTAGGAAGAAGCGGTGTACTGCATGCGCGGCGTGAGCGGCGTGTATCCGCATCCCCATGCTTGAGAGATCCGCTGCTGTGTGTTGAACTTTTTCCACAAAATCATACAGACGATGGTCAATAATACACAGGCAAAAATTACAGTGAGAAATTCCCAATGTGTAAACATCTTGTACGGTTGAAGAATAATTCCGGCATGGTTGAATGTAATGACGGAAGAAATGATTCCAAGCAGCGATTGCGGATAGATACCGAACAGAATGCAAAGGGACGCTAATATTCCCAATGCAGTATATTCTGAACGGGAGACTATAAATGATTGGAGTTTGCTTCGTTCTGTGCCGAGAAACATAATGCTGTTGATCTTTGTAAAACACACTAATGCCAGCCCTCCGACAAAAGCCAATCCGACTGCAAGCAGAAGCATCAGGAGAGGAAAGTAGTTTCCTAAAGATGCGGAAGCATTAAAAAACCCCTTATAAATTAAAAATTCGGACATAAAACCATTAAGCGGCGGAATACCGCTGATCGCAATCGAACCGATGAGAAACAGCGCAACAAACCACGAAGCGTGGTGAACAATGCCGCCCATCTTTTCAATATCCCGCGTATGACAATTATTGCAAATAACTCCGGAACCAAGAAATAATAACGTTTTAAAAATAGCATGATTAAATATATGGAATAATGCGCCGCCGAATCCCAGCCACACCAGCGATTGGACCGAATATGTAACGCCAAGGACGCCAAGCCCGATGCCGATGCCGATGATTCCGATGTTTTCAATAGAGTGATAGGCAAGTAGTTTTTTTATATCGTGCTGTGCAAGCGCATACCATACGCCGAATATTGCACTAAAAACACTGAGCACTAAAATGGCGATGCCCATCCATACCGGAAGCGGAGAACAAAATTCGATGACCCGGAATATTCCGTAAATCCCGGTTTTGATGATAACGCCGGACAGAAATGCGCTCAGCGGGGCGGGTGCTATGGGATGTGCCCAGGGGAGCCAGAAGTGCATCGGCATAAATCCTGCTTTAATTCCAAATCCTAAAAATCCGAATCCGCATACGAGATAGAATATCGTTCCCGTGGTGAGCGAAAGATGATAATCGCTGAACAACCAGCTTCCGAAATGATCGTGCAGGAGAAAGAAAAAAATGTACAGAATAAATGTAGCCATGTGCATTGTCGCGAAGTAAACAAAACTTCCTTTTTGCACTTCCTCTTTTTCTTTCTCCAGCAGCATGCCGAGATAAGCCGTCAGCGTCATTAATTCCCAGAAAACGAGGAAGAGGATGCTGTGATTTACAAATACAACCACCTGCGTTGAAAGCAGAAGGAGCGAAAAGGATGTCAGGAACGAACGAACCGACGCTTCTTTGTGAAGATAATGCTGTAAATAAGTATATGCAGATATGATTGTGGGGACAGCAACGGCAGTTATGACCAGAAGGAAAAAAAGAGCAAGACCGTCAGCTCGGAACAATGAGGCATTATCCGGAAAAACCGGAAAGAGGTCTGTAACCGCCGGCAATGCAATCAATCGCATGAGCGCAAAGATAAGATTGACGACCAGCGCAAGAACATTAATAACGACGACAAAAAAAAGCGCTTGTTTGACCGGGCGAATCAATAACGCAGCGATTGCTCCGATCAAAAGCAAAATGCATCCAATGAGAAATAAATATTGTATCACTCTAATGCCTATGCATAAAATGTTCGTTGGAGAAGATGTTGTATACGCCGGGATATCCGAGCCAATTCACCGGAGAAGCGCTTCGGAAAAATGAAAGAGCCGGCAACGCCGGTGCAGGAAGCACAAAGTTAAAAATAAGAAACTCGATCATTGCTGCAGAGGTCTCTCCGATGATTTGATAAGAGAAAGAATTTCCGTGTACGGCTGTCTTGTTTTCAGCGCCTGCCTGATCTCTTTTTTAGAAAGAAGATAGCTGAGATGTGCCAGTAAGCTGAGATGCTGTTTGGTTGTCTGAGAAATAATGAGGATCAGCGTGTGTACCGGCTTACCGTCTAACGCATTGAGATTCAGAAAAGCAGCGGGAAAGAAGAAATGGATGAGCGGTTTATCCCGCCCGATCACCAATGGGATGCGCGGGTGAGGCAGACTAATACCATGGCCGATAGCGGTTGACATCAATTGTTCGCGGCTTTTCAGCAGCTGCACGATTACGTCGCGGTCAACTGATTTATCGAACGATGCAAGCCTTGTCATTTGTTCTATATAGAGTTCTTCTGTAAATGTGCAATCATAAAAAAACGATTGTTTCGTAAGCAGCGGAAGCAGGCTCTTTATCTGATATTCTTCAAAATGTGCATTTCCCGAGATGTTCAAGGGAATATTCCTTCCTAATGCCCATTCAATGATTTTATCTTTGTTAAAAACGACTCTATCCTGAATAATCTGATGAGGAATATCTTTGTCCTTCACGAGTTTGAGAACTTCTTTTTCAGACTTGACCAGCAATTGTGCCAAATCTTTAATTTTTAGATCCACCGTTTTTTCGGCCTTTCTCTTTTAATCGCGCTAAACGACTTTCCGTGGATTGTATTTGTTCTTTTATCTCTTTTCTCACGTTGTTGAGAAGCGTAATTTTACTCTCAATGTTATCCAAATGAATTTGCAGATAATTTAAAGTTTTTTCTTTTGCTTCGACTTTCTTTTTTTGATGGAAATACAGTCCGATGACCTCCTTAATTTCATCAAGTGAAAGGCCGACCCGCTGTAAGTCACGGATACGATTGATCACAACAAGCGTGTCATCATTGTAATAACGATATCCTTTGGTATTGACATTGGTGGGAACGAACAATCCTAATTGTTCATAATACCGGAGTGTGCGTGTTGTAACGCCCGCCTGTCTTGCTATTTCACCGATTTTAAACATCCTTACATTCACCTTAACGATAAGGTTAATATAGTGATATTTTATCTTAGATCCATGCGTTTCCTGCAGTTTATAAAGTCAATGAAAATGAAGTTGTTTCCATCCGGGAGAAAGTATGAAAAGATTGTCATCGATTCTCTATTCGGAGATATTTTTGCAATAGATGGTTTTCTATTGACGAAGCAGAAGTTTGCGCAGGCGATAATGGTTTTTAGGCGGTTCGAAAATCATGCCGCCGGATCTGAGAGCTTGAAAAATAGTGTCCCGGACAAAACTGAGACATTCTAACAAAGAAAATGTTTTATGAAAATCGTTATCACAGGTTTCAGAGGATTTCTCGGTTATAATGTGCGGAATGTGCATAAGATGATCCGGACGCTAAAGCAGGTTATGAGGATGGATTCAGATGTACGGCTTGTTTGTCTTGTTTACGCTGCAATGATAAATTTCGGATCAACACTCTAGTGCCAATCCTCATAAATGATATTGTATTCCATTATGCCTGGTGCCGAGGAAATAATGTACTTCTGCATGACAAAACACATTATTGCTTAATTGGAGCGGCACTAGTTTTACCTTCTGGGAATATTTATTATTATTAAGCGTCAACTTATCCGGTTATTCACGATCAACAAAGTTATATATGCTTTGGAAATATTACTGATTTTAAGCTCTGTTTATCCGGCGATCTCATCATCTATAAATTTATTTCTTTGAATCTGATTGCCTCGATCAGGATTATTGTTTTAAGAGACCGTATAATTTGAATATTAATTTGATATTGTAAGCAAATTAATAATATAGTATAATTCGACGGCGATAAGCATAAAAAATCAGGAATGAAGGACAGAGAAAGGAATTGAGATGGCAGAGCAAAATGGAAAAGAAATTATATATCTGGATCGTAATGAAAATAATTATGGTCCGGCTCCTAAGTGTTGTGAGGTCCTGAAAAATATTGATTTTCGACGGTTAAGCTGGTATACACGAATACATGAAAAAAATGCAAAGGGAGATTTATCGCTGCGGCTGGCCAAAGAATATAATCTTCCGGAAAAACATATTGTTATGGGCTACGGCGGTGAGGACCTTCTCAAATCCATAATTCACTGTTATCTTAAAAAAGGAGAAACACTTCTGATTCCGGCTTTTTCCTGGTGGTATTATAAATCCATTGCATCAGAAGTTGGCGGAAATACGGCAGAGTATCCAATGTATGCAGGTGCAGAAAGTTATCATTATGATATTGAGGGTATGCTTAAAGTATATCGTCAATTTAGACCTAAAATTGTATTCATCAGTTCACCAAATAATCCTACGGGTAACAGTTTAACTCCTGAACAACTTTATAAAATACTCGATGAAATGAAAGATACTATTGTTGTTCTGGATGAGGCCTATGCCATGTTCAAAACTACAGATAAATCTTACGTAAAGGATATTGCAGAAAAATATCCGAAAGTGGCTGTCATCAGGACATTCTCAAAATATTTCGCCTTAGCCGGCGTGAGAATTGGTTTTGCACTCATCGGCAGGGAACTGGATTATTTTGAACTGTTCACCTCCAAATACCTGGGCTATAACAGGATCAATGAACAGATTGCTATTGCCGCGCTGGATTCAATGCCTTATTATGAACATATAACAGCACAGATGAATGAGGATAAAGGAATGTTTTTTAATGAATTCCGCAAACTTCCCGGATTCAAACCCTACCGTTCGGATGCAAATTTTATGCTGGTCGATATGGAAAAAAATAAAATGACAGCTTTGGATGAATTTCTGAAGAGGAAGGGATTTGTTGTCAAATTCATGAATGAAAAGATTTTAGATTCTCAATTACGGATTACGCTCGGAACGCATCAGGAAAATGTTCAATTAATGAAGGCCATGAAGGAATATGCGGCCAGGGAAATAGTGATAGATCATCGCCTATGAAACTCACCGAAGAATATAAAAAATCGTTGAAGCATATTGAAGCGGAAGAACCTCTTGATCTGTATTTTTACCGCATTATTTCTTTTCTCTTTGTCAAAATCATTCTGCCTTTTCCCATTACGCCGAACCAGATATCCATTGCCGCGCTTATCATGGGGCTCATAAGCGCTGTCTTCTATGCCTCTGGAACTCAAGAGGCTTTCTTAATTGCCGCTGTTTTTTATGCAATTTATTATTTGTTCGATCTCAGCGACGGACAGGTTGCCCGGCTGAAAAAAAACGGCACCAGGATCGGCAGGATCGTTGACGGCATTGCCGATTATGTGACTCATTTATCTATTTATATCGGATTGGGTATCGGACTGGGAAATGAGCTTAATACCTGGCTCCTGGTACTTGCGACCATGATGAGTCTGATGGCTCAGGTCATCCTATTTGATTTTTACAGAAGTCGTTACCTGGAATATTCCCTGGGAGAGGTAAATCTTTTCGGGGAAGATTTGAAACAATTCCAGCAGGAATATGAAGAATTAAAAAGGTCGCCGGGGAATAAAACGGAAAAAATGGTTTATTTTTTGTATCTGAAATACGTGGTCGTGCAGCAATTCTTTATTTCCAAAGCCGCAAAAGAACAAAAAAATAAGAAATTTGATAAAGTTGATTTTTTAAAGAAGAATAAACTGATTGTTCGGCTCTGGTCTTTTATGGGCAGTTCCTTGCATATTACTCTGCTCATTATCATGTCGGTCCTGAATCGTATTGATTTATATCTTTATGGGATTCTTATTGTTATCAATATTTATGCGGTGCTTATGGTTATTCTGCAAACCCTGACCGATTTAAAAACAAAATTAGTAGAAAAGGATGCCGTATAATGCATGCTGTTATTCTTGTTGCCGGTACGGCTACCCGACTAAGACCGTTGACTGATTCCACTCCAAAATGTTTGCTCAGAGTAAAGGGTAGAGCAATCCTTGGCATGATGATTGAAAATCTTCGTTTATCGGGAATTGAGCATTTTGTTTTGGTAACGGGTTATCTTGAAGATCAGATTCATCGTTTTATCGAAGAAAATTACCCGGCGGTTAAGGTGACATTTATTTCCAACGAAATGTTTGCCTCAACCAACAATATTTATTCTCTGTGGCTGGCTAAGGATATAGTAAAATCAAAGGACTTTCTTCTGTTAGACGGGGACATTGTTTTTGACAGAGGAATCATTGATTTGTTGTTGAATGGAAGGCATCACGCCGCCCTGGCATTAAGAACAATTGGACATGTGGGGCAGGAAGATATAAAAGTGATGACAGATAAGAGCGGATTTGTAGAGGAAATCAATAAAACCATGAATCCGGCGGAAGCCGCAGGAGAATCTATCGGCATTGAACTTTTTTTTGAGGACTCTTCAGTTAAGTTATTTGATGAGTTGCAGATCATGATAGAAAGTGAGAAAAAAGTTAATGTCTGGTATGAAGAAGCTTTCCAGAGAATCATTGACCTTGGAACGAAGATTGCAGCCGTTGATGTGGGGGATTTGAAATGCATGGAATTGGATACGGTCGAAGATTTTAAGAATGCCGAAAATTTATAATTCACCAAAATACGATTCAATTTCCCACGCTTAAAAATGCAATGTGCGCTGTATCAGAATCCAATCAATCTGCTGCAAAGTGTAACGATTCCAAATAGTATCAGGATGGAACCGGCAATCCTGTTCACAAGAGAGATACCGTTCGTGTTAATTCTGTTCTTGAAAAAATAAACGAGTGTCGTGAGCAGCGTGAACCAACCCATCGTACCAAGGAATATTCCCCCAACGAGAAATAGTCCAAAGATATGATTACCCGAAATCTCTTTGAGTCCCACGCTTGCAAAAACAGCGGCGAAGGTAAACAATGTCATCGGATTGGTCAATGCAAGCAGGAAGGTTGAGAAGAACGCGCGTATATGTCCATTCGTTCCATTTGTTTCTGTATCTGTCGAAGGGCGGGAGCGTACCGTGTGATATCCCAATATAATCAGAACGAGACCGCCTATAAGCCTGATCCATTGCTGTTGATTATAGATAAAATCGGAAATAAGTGTAACACCGAATGCGGCGACAATACCGTAGAGTATATCTGCAGCAGCCGCACTGAGGCCAACAAGCAGTCCTCGTTTACTCCCATGTGCGAGTGTTCGCCGAATACAAATGAGCCCGAGAGGTCCGACCGGCGCCGCCAGTGCGAATCCTATCGCAATGCCCTTCAGAATATAGATCAAATCCATTTATTAAACCGATACCTAAATTATTGTCCTCCTCCTATAATAAAGTAAGTTTCTTAAAATAAATAGAGAAAAATGTGAAACAAACAATAAAAAGTAAAATACAATTTAGCTGCTAAAGGTAATACAAGGTCTATTTTAAGGGTCTATATATGAAGTTTTTAAATTTTACTATTCCATCGCCCATAGAACAAAGCCCCAGCCGTAAACTTAAAAATCCGCCGAGAACGTTATGATTTAAAGAAGAGACCTCGACGGAATTTTCTATTTTATTCCATTGAATCCCATCAATACTATAATACATATCAACCGTGCTATTCATATTCTTGAGGCGAAGGAACACATGATTTTTAATTGCCTTCTTTTCGGTTGGAAACTGCCAGCCGCGAAGATCGGTTAAAACATTTTCTTTATCTGCCAATATTCCCGAATGCGCATTATTGTTATAGAAAAGCACTAATCCTCCGGTTGCTTCTCCTTCAATGAATAGCTCTATCTGTGCTATATAGGAATGGTCTGATGGAATACAAACCAATGGATAACAATCACCGACAGAATTTCCCTTAGCCTTAATAATTAG